>Ga0209800_10002773_pt1 | contig 14852 bp, 17 predicted proteins | sample Higcelweek8metaG_FD_187174 | JGI IMG/M metagenome (GOLD analysis project Ga0209800, IMG submission 187174) | Freshwater pond sediment microbial communities from the University of Edinburgh, under environmental carbon perturbations - High... | ecosystem: Environmental > Aquatic > Freshwater >...
TGGCATTCAAAGTCCTGTCTGAAAGTCCCTTTTTTAGTTTTTCTTCAAGTTCCTTCATGATAGAATTCACATCAATTTTGTTGTTCATATTATGCACCCCCAATTTAACATTTGTTGATTTACACTTAATTATAATTACTAATTATATACTTTTTAACATTATATAGCAAAACAAAAACTGGAAGTCCTTGTGATTTCCAGTTTTGACTGCTTAATATTTATTACCTTCAGTTTGATTTCTTTTTTAAAAAAATTGGTATATTATGGTGCACAAAAATTAAATGCACCCATTTACAAATTTTTGATCAAATATTCAAAATCATTTTTGTTATAATTGCGCAATAAAATCGCTTGTAATTGAACTTTTTATGGAATAACATGTTATTAAGTGTAAAAACTATGCTCACATGACCATTGCAAAACCTTTAATAACCATGGCTACAAATAAAAAATTAAATCTTATATATGGGGGAATCTGATATGAAAAATAAAGTTATATATTTACTGCTACTGGCATTCATCACAATATCGCTTGCTGGGTGTAATGATTCCAAGTCAAGAACCATTGTAAGTGATAAAAAGAATATTGATATATCAACTGGACTTGAAAAAGATATTGATGATTACTGTAAGGACCATAATTTTAGAGGTTCTATGCTCATTGTGGATAATGGAAAAACCTTGATTAAAAAAGGGTATGGTATGGCAGATTATAATAAAGCTATACCCAATAAACCTAATACAATTTTTAGACTTGGCTCAATAACAAAGCAATTTACCGCTACTTGTATTCTAATGCTTCAAGAGAGAGGGCTCTTGAATGTGACTGATCCAATAAGTAAATATATACCAGATTATCCTAATGGAAATAAAATTACATTACATAACCTTTTAACACATTCGTCAGGTATAGCCGAGCATACTACACCAGATTTTTTTAGCCATGCAGACCATTATTATTCCCCTATTGATATCATTAACCTGTTTAAGGATAAACCAACGGAGTTTGAACCTGGTGCAGAGTTCAAATATAGCAATTCCAATTATATATTACTTGGTTATGTTATTGAAAAGGTTTCGAATGAGAAGTATGAAAGTTTTGTAAATAAAAATATATTTATTCCTTTGGGCATGAAATGTTCAGGATATGACCATAATGAGACAACACCCGATAAGGCTGTTGGATATGATTATATAGAAAAAAACCTTATACAGGAAGCTCAGTACATTGATATGTCAACACCTTATTCAGCTGGGGCTCTCCAGACAAACGTAGAAGATTTATATAAATGGGATCAAGCACTATACACTGAAAAACTTCTCAAGAAAGATACTATCACAAAAATGTTCACCCCATACAAATCAAATTATGCCTATGGGTGGATGGTTAATAGTGCTAATACTATGGAGCATGGAGGTGGTGTTAACGGATTTAGGACTTATATATACCGCGACACGGAAAAAAAGAGATTTATTGCAATTTTGAGCAATTGCACTGAGGCTAATGTGGCGGGTTTAAAAAATGAAATTGTTTCGCTGTTTTGAAATTGTTATATAGAGAAGAGAGGTTTTGATTGGTGAATAAGAGAAAATTCCTTACTAAAAAGAGGGTTATGATAATAATATCAATTATTGTATGTATGCTATTTTTAATTAGTTTTATTAAATTTAAAAACCAATTCAACTGTTTTGCAGTTGTTTGGTCAAGCTTTAATAAAATTGACAGAAATATTTATGTGCAACCAAATATTTCTGATCAAAACAGAAAAATGGTATTAGATAATATTTCTAAAGCTAAAGATAGGGTAGTTAAATTGTGTGGAAGCTATAATGCAAAACCTACCATTATTGTCTGTGAAGATGCAAATATGCGAAAAAAATTTGGTATGAAGAATAGCACAGGAATGACTCAAAAAACAATTGTAGGTACATATGTAATATTAGGACCAGATGGTATGAATATTGATGTTATTGCACACGAACTTATCCATAGTGAATTAGTATATAGATTTGGATGGTTTAAAAGCATAAAAACTCCTATATGGTTTGATGATGGTTTAGCAACGCAGGTTGATTATAGACCTCAATATTCAGAAAGTGAATGGATAAACAAAACAGATAATGGAAGAAAAGTTCTTGAAATGAGTGAACTCGATTCACCAAAGCAATTTTATGTAAGTGATTTGAATACAAGAATTCTACACTATACATTAGTAAAACATGAATTGCACAGGTGGCTGTCAATCGTAGGACAAAATGGGCTGATAGAGCTGTTTGATGAAGTAAATAAAGGTAAGGATATATATAAAGTATATAATGAAATTGAGTCTGAATATACTAATCGCGATAAAAACATTATTACTCATTCAGCAATTAAAGAAAAGGATATGATTATTGAAGTGAGTGAAAAAGAATTAGTTAAAATATCAGAATATGAGGTTATAAAGTACTATAATGAAAAGAAAAACGATTTTATCGCATTGGCTAACTATACATTAAAAAATGAGAGTGAATTTGGTACGAGACCTGTAATTATAGGTAGAGATGAAGAAATAGAAAAAATAAAGGATCAAAGCATTAGAAGAATTGCAGAATCATTTATCAAACAAGGTATGGTGAAAAACATTGGTTCGTTGAATGATGAAGTATAATTGAAAGCAATAAGGCAATCGTAGCACTAGAAGATGGAAAAAATATTGGATATAAATTAGGTAAAAGTGATTGTGAATTTGTTGTTTCGGTTCAATTTAATACAGATTTAGATGGCTTGTTAGGTCCAATTATAATGTATTTTGATCCTTCAACAAAGGAATTAGTTGGATACAATATAAGGATGTAATAAATTCGAAGAAAAGGGAGGAATTGAGTATGAATTATTACATAATTACAGGCACTTCACAAGGATTGGGAGAGGCGATAGCAAAAAAAATGATTTCTTCAGATAACTATTTGTTTTGCATATCAAGAAAAAGAAATGAAGACATCATGACCGAAGCAGAGTCTGCTAAATGTCAAATCGAGTATTTTGAATATGACCTTGATTACGTAGAAGGCATTGATGAGTTAGTTAAAAGAATATTTAATAATATAGATAAATCAAAAGCTCAATCTGTTAGTCTAATAAACAATGCAGGAATATTGAATCCAATAAAAACAATGGAGAAATGTGAAAGCATAGAAATAATTAAAAACATGAGGATTAATGCAATTGCACCAATGATTTTAAATTCACAGTTTATAAAGCTAACAGAGGAGTTTGAGTGCAAGAGAAGCATTATCAATATATCATCTGGTGCTGGAAGAAAGCCTTATTATGGATGGGCATGCTATTGCAGTTCAAAATCGGCAATTGATATGTTCACAGAATGTATAGGTGTAGAGCAAACTAATAAAAATAATCCTGTAAAGGTTATATCTTTTGCTCCAGGAGTTATAAATACTGATATGCAGAAGCAAATTCGAGAATCAAAAGTTGAAGATTTTGAACAGGTTGAAAGATTTAAAAAGTTTTTAGAAGACGGGGTTCTAAAAGATCCTAGTTTTGTAGCCCAAAAAGTAGTTGAGCTACTAGAACGGGACGATATAAAGAGCAGAACGATTATTGATATTAAAGAATTATAAATTATATACCAATAATAATACAAGCACCTTAAACTTAACAGTAACATAAAATATATTAGTCACCATAATATTACAGGGGGGAAAATATGAGCGGCTATAATTTTACTGTTATCGGAGGGGATATAAGAAGCATAAAACTTGCAAATCTAATAGCAGCAGAGGGTTACAATGTTAACATATATGGATTTAATAATGCAAGCTTCGATATCGGTTTACCTGAAAGCCCTGATATGAGGACATCAATTATCGGTTCAAATTATGTAATAGGACCTATTCCTTGTTCAAATGACAATGAAACGATAAATGCACCTTTTCATCAAGGTAAGATTTACATAAATGAACTATTTCAATCCTTATCCAAAGACCAATTATTTATTGCTGGAAGAATAAAAGGCAAGGCCTTGCATTTAGCGGAAGTATACAATGTAAGCACTGTTGACATTATTGATAGAGATGACATGGCTGTTCTTAATGCAATCCCTACAGCAGAAGGAGCTATACAGATAGCTATGGAGGAGATGCCAATAACCTTGCATAACAGTAATTGTATGGTTTTGGGATATGGAAGAATTGGAAAAATACTTGCAAAAATGCTGCATGGATTGGGTGCGAATGTATTTGTGGAAGCAAGGAAAAGCTCTGATATATCATGGATAAAAGGATATGGATATAAACCTATTTTACTAAACAATATGGATAATTATATTCCAGATATGGATGTTATTTTTAATACTATACCAGTTGTTATTCTTGATGAGAAAAATCTAAATCTTATAAACAGGGAATGTTTGATAATTGACTTAGCTTCGAAGCCTGGGGGTGTCGACTTTGAAAAGGCAAAGGGACTTGGCGTCAAAGCTATTTGGGCTCTGTCGCTACCAGGTAAGGTTGCTCCTGTCACTGCCGCTAAATTTATCAAAGAGACAGTGTTTAATATTATTGGTGAGTTGGGGGAATAAAGAATGTTGTTTGATGGATTGAAAATTGGCTTTGCGATTACAGGGTCTTTCTGTACTATTGCAAAGGCCGTACAACAAGTTGAAAATCTTACAAAAGAGGGCGCCGAGGTGTTTCCTATACTTTCATATATTGTTGATGCGGCTGACACAAGGTTTGGAAAAGCACAGGATTTGAAAGATAAATTAAAACTTATTACAGGTAAAAACCCGATTACAACAATTCCAGAAGCTGAACCAATCGGGCCTAAATCTCTTCTTGATTTACTTGTTATTGCTCCGTGTACAGGGAATACTCATGAAATGCGAAGTCCATGTATTTATACTTGAAATTTGAATTCAATTGAGCTTATATTTTTGTCTTTGTCAAGATGAATGGATTTAATAATATCAGACAACAACAGTCGTTTGTCTTCTAGAGATATGGTTTTTTGAAATTTAAACAAATTTTTCAGATAATAATTTACTTGAGACTTATCAATTTGAAATTCCCAGATTATGTTACTATTAGCAGATTTGGATTCAGTTAAAGTCTTTTTACAGGTTAAACCATTGAGCTTTTCTTGAAGTTCAGATAACTTCTCAGACAGGATTTCGGGTGAAATTTTATTGCTTTCAAATAGTTTGAAGTATTTGTTCTTTTTGTATTTTAATTGATTTATCTCATCGTCTATGCCTTTTTTAATAGAACCATCAAGTTTTGTTTTTGCTGATTGAATTTTTATAATATTTTCTGTGACAGAATTAATTATTGAAGTGCTGTAAATTAATTCGGCCAATTTCTGGAGTACAATATTTTCAATTTTGTCTGCATTTATAGTGTTTGAAGAGCAGGCAGATGAACCATATCGGTTATATAAGCTGCATTTGTAGTACCTGTAAGTTTTACCTCTATCTTTACCATAGCATATAACCATATTTGAGCCGCACTGACCGCACTTTAAAAGACCTGTAAGAATATGATTGTTAGAAGGTTGTGACTTTATTACCTTAAGACGACTAATCTTTTCCTGAGCTTTATTAAAAATTGTCTCATCTATTATGGGGATGTGGATTCCTTTGACCTCATAGTATTCTACTTTGTTGTGAGTCTTATGACGCGTACAACCTTTGTAGACAGGGTTTGAAAGAATTCTTAATATGTAATCATGTCCGAAGAGTGAATTGCGTTTTGTACGAATGCCCTCATTATTTAGGGTAAAGGCAATTTTTCGGCAACCTATATTTTGGTTAAGATACATAGAATAAATACGTTTTATTACTTCCGCTTCATTTTCATTAATTACGAGCTCTTTATCTACATTGTCATACCCATATACATGATTTCCAGTCCATTTACCTTCCTTGGCCCTTTGATCAAGTCCAAGTTTAACATTTTCAATAATTGAATTTCGTTCAAATTCTGCAATGCTTCCAAGTATTTGAAGAGTCATTCTTCCAACAGGAATGGAAGTATCAAACTTTTCAGAATAACTGATAAAAGAAACATTATTGCATTCAAGGCTGTCTACAAGATATAAAAGATCTTTTAGGTTTCTGCTAAGTCTGCTTATTTTCCATACGATTACACAATTAAAGAGGCCTGATGAAGAATCATCTAAGAGCTGATTCAAACCAGGCCTTCCATTTATGTTTTTTCCAGAAAGTCCTAGGTCTTTGTAAATTTTATGAAGTTTAATATTATATAAATCGCAGTATTGCTTAAGCACCTCGATCTGGGCTGGAATTGAGTATCCTTCTCTTGCCTGTTCTTCTGTGCTCACTCTTACATATAATGCAGCAACCTGTTTTTTGTTGTCCATAGGGGTCTCCTCGTTTCAATCGGAGTAAATGGAAGTATATGTTTGAAATATATGATCCAAAATATTAAAAAATGTAATGAGACAAACCGAATTGCCAATATAATCTAATGAAAGATAGGAGAATGTTGGTGATAGAATGGATGAAGAAGTTCAAGCGTATAACTCATTTATAAGAAGACTGTCAGAAATAATTATTAAAGTACATTCAACTGTGGGGGATGAAAGATTTGCTGATCAATGCGATGATCTTTCAAACGATGAGAAAAAAGAACATTGCTCAAAAGAAAGCTAAAAAATGGAGCAGATTTTGTTTCAGGTCAGGTTATAAGTCCTAATGGAGGATTTGTGATTTAGTGATAGAAGAAGAGAAGAAGTTTACTTACTAGACTTGAAATATTGTAAAGAGTATAATAAATTAGGATTGGGCTTTTGAAAGCTAAAAATACTATTTGTCGTATGTTTGTTTAGGGGGATGGTATGCGAATTGCTGTAATAGATGGTCAAGGTGGAGGTATCGGTAAATCTATTGTTGAAAAATTAAGGAAGGAACTGCCAGAAGATGTTGAAATAGTTGCGCTAGGAACAAACTCGCTTGCTACATCTATCATGCTAAAGGTTGGTGCAAATGAGGGAGCTACAGGTGAAAATGCGATAGTATGTAACTCAAATAAAGTTGATATAGTTATGGGAGCTATAGGAATTATTGCAGCTAATTCAATGCTTGGAGAATTGACACCTTTAATGGCAAAAGCAATAGCTGAAAGCCAGGCGAAAAAAATACTTCTACCTTTGAATCGATGTAATATTGAAATTGTAGGTGTTGATAGAAGTGAGCCAATGCCACATCTAATAGATAAAGCGGTCCAAAGCGTTAAAGAGTATATAGGGAGGCTATAAAAATGTGTGAAGCGAATGTATATCTTCTTGATGAAGAGGGAAGACCAATACTGTTTCTGGAATCTGTTGATAAAATCACTCCTGAAGGTAGTGAGCTGTGCCTTGAAAACATATTTAATCAAAGGAAATATATTAAAGCAAAAATTAAGGAAATGGCTCTGGTTGATCACCGTATAATACTTGAGAAGCTGATTGACTAAACTAGCGGCTTGTGATATATTAATTTACGGAAATTAAAGCCACGAAGGCTTTTGTATAATTATTCAAAAATGTTTGTTTACTAACTTTGGGACGAACCCAAAAAAGATGCTATAGAAGTAGCTCTTTTTTGGGTTATATTATTTTAAGGAGAGTGATTTATATGCATATGGCTGATGCCTTGATTTCACCAGCTGTAGGTGGAACTATGCTGGCTGCAACTGTGGGGGTTGCCGCTTATTCAATTAAGAAAATAAAGTACGATCTGGATGAAAAGAAAATTCCATTGATGGGGGTAATGGGAGCATTTGTTTTTGCAGCACAGATGATCAATTTCACAATCCCAGGTACTGGTTCAAGTGGACACATTGGTGGAGGCATGTTGCTTGCCATCTTGCTTGGTCCTTATGCAGGATTCCTGACTATGGCCTCAATATTATTGATTCAGGCATTTGTCTTTGGAGATGGAGGATTGCTTGCATATGGATGTAATGTGTTTAATATGGGATTTTTTACATGCTTTATTGCATATCCTTTAATCTATAAATGGTTTACACGAAAAGGCGTTAATTCAAAAAGAATATTTGGAGCCACAATGACCTCTGTTGTGCTTGGACTTCAAATGGGAGTATTTGGTGTTGTATTAGAAACCCTATTGTCTGGGAAGACAGAATTGCCCTTTAGTACATTCGTACTTCTGATGCAGCCTATTCATCTTGCCATAGGAGTAGTTGAGGGGCTTGTGGTTTCAGCAGTTGTTTCTTTTGTGTGGAGGGCAAGACCTGAAATTCTGGAAAAGTCAGCTGCTGGAGAAGCTTTTGGGAACATATCAATGAAGAAAGTAATGACAGGACTTATTGTTGCGGTTATAATAGTTGGAGGAGCTCTTTCATGGTTTGCTTCAGCAAATCCTGATGGCTTAGAATGGTCTATGGAGAAAACGGCGGGCACAGCAGAGCTTGAAGCTTCAGATGGAATCCATAAAACATTATCTAAGATTCAGGGGAAAACAGTATTTTTACCAGATTACGGCTTTAAGGCAAGCGAAAGTGAGAAGACAGAAGAGCCAGCTAGTAAAGAAACTGAAGAGGCATGGCCTACTGTTAACGCGGGAACCAGTGTTTCTGGTATAGTAGGTGGACTGCTGACACTTGCTTTGGCAGCATTTACCGGGCTAATGATCAGTATAGTCAAAAGAAGGAAGAAGAGAGCTAATGCTTAAGGGATAGTCAAGAAATAAAATACGAAGAGGCGGGGCGGATAACCCTACTTTAATTTTAAGTTAGGATTTGATTTTTGTATGTCAGATATAATGAATTCATTGTACAATATGAGGCATTTGGATGATTTAGCTAAGAAGGAAACCTGCATTCACAGAATCCATCCGCTTGCGAAACTACTAACCACAGTTGCTTTTTTAACTGTGGTTGTGTCCTTTGGAAGGCATGCAATAGGCAGTCTATTGACACTTTTCTTTTATCCTGTGATTATTTTCGCATTTTCTGAAATTCCGATAACTAATATTCTTAAAAGAGTACTCATTATTGAGCCTTTAATAATTGGCATTGGTATTTTAAACCCTCTTTTTGAAAAACATACTTTTGTTCTTGGAGGAGTTGCCTTATCAATAGGTTGGGTTACCTTTGTATCTATTTTTATCAAGTGTGGTTTGACTGTCACGGCAGCACTTTTACTTATAGCAACTACAGGAATGGATAGGCTAGCAGTAGCTTTAAGGATGCTTAGAATTCCTCAAATATTTGTTTTGCAGCTGTTGTTAACATATCGCTATATTTCGGTTCTGATGGAAGAAGTGGCAAGGATGCTAAGAGCGTATGCATTACGTTCTCCAAAACAAAAAGGTGTCCACATAAGTGCATGGGGATCATTTGCGGGTCAACTCATTTTACGAACTTTCGATAGAGCACAACGGGTCTATCAGGCAATGTGCATCAGGGGATTTATGGGTGAGTACAATACTGGAGAGAGTATAAAGTTCAAAACAAGGGATTTTGTATATTTATTTGTATGGATTTTATTCTTTGTATTTGCGAGGATTTATAACATACCCATGATCATAAGTTCATTATTTTAAGGAGTGATTAGATAAATGAGTCATCATAAAATTGAAGTAAAGGATTTGACATTTACCTATCCCGATGGGCATAGAGCAGTTAATGGAATGTCATTTTGCATCCATCACGGAGAGTCGGTTGGAATTATAGGAGCAAATGGAGCAGGAAAATCTACTTTGCTTATGTTGCTTATGGGAGTTATTTTCCCTTGCAATGGTGAAGTTATGGTTGGAGATGTTCATGTAACTAAAAAAACATTATCGATGATTCGCCAAAGATTGGGAATGGTTTTTCAGGATCCTGATGACCAATTATTTATGACAACAGTATATGATGATGTAGCCTTTGGACCACGAAATTATAAGCTGGATGAAAAAGAAGTTGAGAACCGTGTGATGCAAGCATTGGATATGGTTGGAATACGTCATTTGAGAGACCGTGCACCGTATAAACTGTCTGGCGGCGAGAAAAGAGCGGCGGCAATTGCGTCTATTCTTTCAATGCAGCCAGATGTACTGATAATGGATGAGCCTACATCGGCTCTTGATCCAAAGTCCAGACGAAGGGTAATAGGGCTATTAAAAAGCTTTGAACATACAAAAATAATTACAAGTCACGATTTAGATATGGTTTTTGAAACATGCAAAAGAGTTATAGTAATTAAAGATGGTCAAATTGCAGCTGATGGTCGTGTGTCGGAAATTCTTGTAAACAAAGAATTGATGGACTCATCTGGACTGGAGATACCTTTAGCGCTACAAGGTTGTCCTGTGTGTGGTAGAGAATTTTAAAAGAATTTATTGTTTTATTCTTCTATAAATGATAAAATTTAAAACATAAATACGTAGTAATAAATAAAACATTAGGAAGTATAAATATGATTCATTTACTTGGACAAATAATACCAGCACTTTTAGCAGTTTCAATTTTATATCTGACATATTTAATGAGCCGTTTAATGCTTAGTGGCGGATTTACTATGCAGTTAATTTTCGGCTGCTTCAGTCAGAAGGCTCCAGGGCTTAACGAATTTTTACTGTTCATATTTCGTTCTTTCTATATTTCTACTGCAGCATTGGTTTTATATAACCATGTATCTAATCATATAATAATTTCTTTGGATATATTGTATTTTTTCAGTACAATGATTATACTTCTTTATCATTTGGAAAAATTATACATGAATCCTCTTTTTGTTAAAAATGTATATTAAATATAATTAATCTTTTCATTTATCTATTGCTAAATGTAAGATTAATAATGTATTTAATATAGCTTAGGGAAAATCGAGATGATCCTTAGTCATTCCCCAAACAAAAGGAGGATATTATTATGTCTAAAAATAGATTATCGCTTTCAAATATTAAAAGAAGGTTTAAATATAGATCGGTTGAGTTTAATATTGAGCCGTATAAAAAATATATAAAATTAATTGAACAAGTTGATATAAGAGCGCTTTCAGATAGAGGGCTTCAGGATTATTCAAGAATGCTTATTAATAAAGCAAGAAGTGGAGTAAAAGAAAATGAGTTGCTCGTTGAAGCTTATGCGCTTGTAAGAGAATCTGCATCAAGAGTTTTGAAAATGAGGCCTTTTGATGTACAGATGATTGCTGCAATAGCAATGCATGATAGAAATCTTGTTGAGATGCAGACAGGTGAAGGGAAAACACTCACAGCAGTTATGCCTGTATACCTTAATGCAATTAGCGGAAAAGGTGTACATGTGCTGACATTTAATGATTATTTGGCTCAAAGAGATGCCGAATGGATGGCGCCGCTTTATAACTTTTTAGGTCTTTCTATAGGATTTATTAGGGAAGGAATGAGTATTGAGGAGAGGAAATATGCTTATCGATGCGATATAACATATCTTACTGCAAAAGAGGCAGGGTTTGACTATTTAAAGGAGTTTCTTGCATCTGAGCCTTCGGATATAGTTCAAAGACCTTTTAATTTTGCAATTATTGATGAAGCTGATTCTATTCTAATTGATGAAGCGAGGATTCCTCTTGTTATTGCTGGGGAGGTAGATGAAGAGGAGGATGTCGCAATAAGAATGTATAGCCTTGTTAAAGGGCTTTCACGAAATTACCACTTTAACACAGATGAATATGGAAGAAATGTATTTCTTACAGACTATGGAGTCAACTATATAGAGGATTTCTTAGGATGTGGCAATCTGTATGATGCAGAAAACCAGAAGCTTCTTGTTGGTATCCAGAATGCACTTCATGCCCAGGTACTTTTGAAACGTGATGTAGACTATATCGTCAGAAATGGAAAGGTTGAGCTTGTTGATGAGTTTACAGGTCGTGTAGCTGATAAAAGGCATTGGCCATATGGGCTCCAGGAGGCTATAGAAGCAAAGGAAGGTGTTATTTCGAAGTCTAAGGGTAAGATTCTCGCTTCGGTTACTCTTCAAAACTTTATTAGGTTATATCCTAAAGTAAGTGGAATGACAGGAACAGCAGCTACGTCAGGGGATGAGTTGATTGAGTTTTATAACCTTCAGGTAGTTGTAATACCTACAAATAAAGAGTGTATAAGGGTTGATGAGGAGGATTTGATATTTTCACACAAGGAAGCTAAGTATAAAGCTTTAGTTAATGAAATAAGAAGTGTACATTCAACTGGTAGACCAATGTTGGTAGGGACTGGCAGTGTTGAGGAATCTGAGTATATTTCAAGGAGGCTTTTTGATGCAGGTATTGAGTGCAGTGTTCTAAATGCTAAAAACGACAGGCTTGAGGCTGAAATAATTCAAAGAGCAGGAGAAGTTGGTGCTGTTACTGTTTCTACAAATATGGCTGGAAGAGGTACTGATATAAAGCTAGGGGGAGTTTTGGAGAAGGACAGAGATAAGGTTGTGCGTCTTGGGGGGCTTTATGTAATTGGAACTAATAAACACGAAAGTGTGAGAATTGATAATCAGCTTAGAGGTAGAGCAGGAAGACAAGGAGATCCTGGCACGAGCAAATTTTTTATCAGCCTTGATGACGATTTGTTAAAGAAATACAAGGTAAAGGAACTAATCCCTGATAAGTTCATGCCTAAAATAAGTGACAGTCCGTCTGAAGGTCCAGTTGTCAGAAGTAGAATAAGGGCAGGGCAGAGGATTATTGATGGTCAGAATTATGATATTAGAAGAACGTTGACTAAATATCATATCGTACTTGAACAGCAAAGGTTGTTGTTTCATACGACAAGAAAGAAAATATTATTTGGCCATTCAGAGACTAAACTTATGAAGGAAAGGCTTCCTAAAAGGTACAATGAGCTTTTGAAGCAAGTTGGAGAAAAAGCTTTAGATAAGGCAGAACGTCAGGTAAGTCTATATTTTATTAATAGATGTTGGGCAGACTATATTGATTATATGGCATATGTTAAAGAGAGCATTCATCTTGTCGGAATCGCAGGAAAGAAACCTGTTGATGAATACAACAAGACAGCAATAGAAAGTTTAGGGATACTGACAAAGGAAATTGAGGACAGTATCATTGATATTCTTTCAAGGGTTACAGTTACGAAAGATGGGATTGATATGGGGAAGGAAGGTCTTAATGCTCCAACGTCTACATGGACATATCTTGTTGATGACAGACCCGAACAGCTTGGTATAAACCCTATTGCGGCAAATCCAATGGGAGCATTGGTGCAACTTCCTCTTTGGACCATTGCTTCTATATTTTACAGGTATTTTAAGAAGGTTGATCAGGCATAGAATACTTATCTCAATGGGTTATAGCTGTTTAAAGGCATGATTGAGCTTCATATATATGAAGTATTTCCTACAGGGAATACACTAGCTAAGATAACAAATGCAATAACTGATACGCCTGTAACTATGGCATTTAAGGCACATTCGAGAAATAATAAGCCTGTTGTTGTAGCGGTATCGACAAATGATGGGTTGGGTGCTAATGCTTTTAACATTGGAAAGCTTATAAATATTAAAAATCTTTATTTTGTTCCGTTTGGACAGGATAATCCAAATGATAAGCCTAATTCACTAATTTCTAATACTGAGCTTATTATTCCAACAATTGTTGAAGCCTTTAAGGGAAAACAGCTTCAACCAGTTATATTGAATTAGTGAACAGCTTGTTCTGGCTATAATTCTATGCCGCAAAAAATTCCCATTGCTTTAAGTTGGGAATTTTTTGTTGTAATTAGAGGAAATTATGAAGAAAATCCTAAAATCTATGGGGCTCCATGCCCCTGAGATTTTGATTGTAGTCACTGAAATTAGATTAATGTCACAGCTTCTTTATCTTTAAATAATGTAACTTTTCCCAGGATTAAATCTGAAAGTGAGAGACTGTCTTTATAATAAAGGAATTGAATAGTTAGAAAGCTATCATTTCCTGATACATATTTGCCTTCTCGCTCACGAATTTTTCTGCTTGGCTTATCAAAAACGGTTAATACATCTTGGGGTTTTATTTCACTTAATTTCATCTAAATACCTCCTGTTATATAATTTTCTTCACATCAGTGCATCACTTAGGTGATTCCTAAAAAATAACTGGTCAACTATTTATTTCAAAAATACTGAATTTGGTACTTCATCATTATAAATTAACCAAGGAAATTTTTGAAATTGTCTTATATCAACCATTATATATATAATTCCTGCGAAAAAGGTTGTTAAAAATCAAAAAAGCTACCTCAAAGAGATAGCTTTTCTCAACGGAAATTTAAGCAAGATAAACATTAGTTGCTTGCATACCACGTTGACCTTTTTCCATATCAAAGTTCACTCTTTGTCCTTCATCTAAGCTTTTGTAGCCACTTGACTGGATTGAAGAAAAATGAACGAATACATCTTCGCCACCATCCACGGTAATAAACCCAAATCCTTTTTCAGCGTTGAACCATTTTACTGTACCAGTATTCATATTGGTACCTCCATAAATAATATTATATTTTGTTGCAAAAACAAAAACACACATTTTTACAAATGATCTTAAAAAATCATTTACAAGAACATGTGCAAATAATTATCACTTTTAAAATACTTGTTAAGTATAGCACATATATAACTATGTGTCAACTAGTTTTTTAAAATGGTAATGTGTGTATCTGAGTTTTAATACAAACTTTTTCCCAAGTTTTGCAGAAAGTTTTAAAATAATATAACCCGAATGTATTATTAACACTGATATTTTTGGGTATTTTTATTTTATTTTTTTGTCAAAAAACACTGGATTAAATTGGATTATTGTGTTATAATAAAATATAACATAATAAAAAAGTAAACAGGTGAATCTATGTTTTTGCGAAAATCAATAAATAAAAAGA
>Ga0209800_10002774_pt1 | contig 14849 bp, 12 predicted proteins | sample Higcelweek8metaG_FD_187174 | JGI IMG/M metagenome (GOLD analysis project Ga0209800, IMG submission 187174) | Freshwater pond sediment microbial communities from the University of Edinburgh, under environmental carbon perturbations - High... | ecosystem: Environmental > Aquatic > Freshwater >...
AGTTTCTGCCTGGTTAACAATAAGTGGAACAAATATTGCCAGCAGACCGAAAAACATTAATACAATAATCAATAATGATAATGCGGCACTCATCGCGTGTGGTATGCGTAATCTTTTGATATGCAGATTGTCGAAAAAACGAACCAGGGGATGACCGACAAAGGAAATTACAGCAGCAATCAATATCCATACAATCATAAACGAAAACCGCCATATCATAAAACCTGCAACAAAAAGCAGTAAAAAATAACCAACATACCTCAGAACCTGTTTCATAATTAGCCGTTTATGTTATCACAAATTTATAAAAAATCAACCAGATTGTAGATCTTCAGTTAATGACAGTATCTAAAAAAACAATCCGGACATTGTTAACTACAAGTCCGGATTATGTTTATCCTTAAACAGCAATGGATTGTAAGATCATTTATTCCACCCAATCGGCAATAAACAAGTTGGTGTCGCGTGTTCCGTGATTGTTACGGTTCGATGAGAAAACCAGTTTTTTGCCATCAGGCGAAAACATAGGGAAAGCGTTAAAATTACTCAGTTTGGTAATTTGTTCCAGTCCGGAACCATCGAGATTGACCATAAAAAGGTTAAAATCATATCCTTTGGGGGAATTATGATTGCTCGAAAAAATAATTTTTTTGCCCGAAGGATGAAAGAACGGAGCCCAATTGGCTTTACCTAAATTAGTTATCTGCTTAAAATCGCTTCCGTCAACATTGCAAACACATATTTCCATATTGGTTGGCATTACCAGACCCTGTGCAAGCAAGTCTTTATATTCGTTAATATCTTCAGGAGTTTTAGGTCGTGAAGCACGGAAAACCAGTTTTTTGCTGTCGGGCGAAAAGAAAGCACCTCCATCATAACCCAGTTCATGAGTCACTTGCTTTACGTTACTTCCGTCAATATCACATACATAAAGATCAAGATCGCCATTGCGGGTTGATGTAAAAACCATTTTTTTGCCATCAGGGGAAACCGTAGCTTCAGCATCGTACCCTTCGAAATCGGTGAGCTGTTTTACAATATTTCCTTTCAGGTCAGCGATAAAAATATCAAAATCAGGATAAATTGCCCACAGGTATTTGTGGTCGGCACGGGGCTCGGGATTTGGCGGGCATTCCTTGCTGCCCAGGTGCGTAGATGCATATAGAATCTGCTTATCACCAGGCATAAAATAAGCGCAGGTTGTGCGACCCAGACCGGTGCTGATCATGGTTGGACGGTAAGTTGTGTCCTTCGAAGCTTTTTTAATATTCAGATTAAAAATCTGGTCGCATTTTAAATCCCATGCCGGGTTATTTGATTGAAAGGCAAGGTTTTTTCCGTCGAAACTAAAGTACGCTTCGGCGTTATCGCCACCATAAGTGAGTTGTTGAATGTTTTTAAGGTGCTTTTCCTGTGCAAAAGCTGTGATAACCAAAAGCACCAGGACAAAAGAGAGAATGTTTTTCATTTTTGTAAGAAGTAGTTTTAAGATTTAACTCAAATACTAAGGAATATATAGGCAGATTGTTCAATCAGAAAGGGAAATTCACATTCGCGACCAGCAATACCAATTAAAACTGAAAATAGATAAATGGCTGTATTTCTGATGATTTGATCTGGATAACAATAAACACAATTACCAGCAGATAGGCTACTTTAAAAACGAAAGGAGATTTCACAACGAATTGCTGTGCAGTAAGTTCAATATCCGATGGAATAAAATGGAGGGTGTAACCGATAATCATCAGCATAAAAATGTAAGGATAACCTTTTACGAAATCGCTGAAAATTTCCGGATGGAAAGAAGTAGTGATCTGGGTTAGCATCGAGCTAACGACATTCATATCATCGGCCCTGAAAAATATCCATGTAAAACAGACGAAATGGAAGGTTATTACTACGCCCAGTATCCTTGTAAGTTTGTTTTTGGGTATCTGAATAAGCGAACTGATAAACTTCTCGAAAGCCAGGCCAAGTCCGTGTAATGCGCCCCAGATAACAAACCGGAGTGCCGCGCCATGCCACAAACCACCGAGTAACATGGTAATCATCAGGTTAATATAAGTACGGATCTTGCCTTTCCGGTTTCCGCCCAACGAAATATACAGGTAATCGCGCAACCAGCTGGAAAGAGAAATATGCCAGCGCCGCCAGAACTCGGTAATACTTGCCGACTGGTAAGGCGAATCGAAGTTAACAGGCAGTTTGTATCCAAGCAGCAAAGCAATTCCGATAGCCATATCGGTATAACCCGAAAAATCGCAATAAATCTGCAAAGCATATCCATAAACGCCAAGCAGGTTTTCGAGACCGGTATATAAACCCGGATTATCAAAAATTCGATCGACAAAGTTGATACTGATATAATCGGAGATTACTGCTTTTTTAAATAATCCGATACAGATCAGGAATATAGCTTTCCCAAAATCAGCTTTACTTACATGAGGGGCAGTGCGAACCTGGGGCAGAAAAACTGAGGCGCGCACAATCGGGCCCGCCACCATTTGCGGAAAGAATGTGACAAAAAAGGCAAATTCGGAGATATTTTTAACCGGTTCAATATTACGCCGGTAGATATCGATGGTATAACTCAGGCTCTGGAACGTAAAAAAGGATATCCCAACAGGCAAAAAGATATTCAGCGGATCGAAAGGTTTGTTAATCAAATCATACACCATTCCCATGAAGAAGTTGGTGTATTTGAAATAAATCAACATGCCAATATTTACAAAAAGGCTGATGACCAGGAATATAGTTCGTTTCCGGTTATTTTCCGTTCGTGCAATCTGCCTGGCAAGGTTATAATCAACAACCGCTGTAATAAGCAGAAGAATAAAATAGAGTCCACTCGATTTATAGTAGAAAAAGATGGAAAACAGGGTAAGGTATATATTTTTAAGCGTATTGTGCTTATAAACTAAACTATACACAGCCATAAACCCAAGAAAAAGGAACAAAAAGAAACCGCTGCTGAAAATCATCGGCTCTTTAGGATTGTACACAAATTCCTGTAAAAGTTTGTCTATATCAATCTGTGGCATACTTCAGATAGCTGTCAATTAATGCGTTATAAAGCAGTGAGCCCTGCACAGTGTATCCCTGTTTGTTAAAATGAACTCCATCGCGCTGCAGCATGGCTGCTTTTCGCCATTCGACACTCGAACCGAAACCGCCAGTAATGGAATACATATCCCAACAGGCAACGTTTTCAATTTCGGCACTTTTAACCAAAGCACGCTGAACAGTTTCGAGGTAAGGATTTTTATATTTCTTCCGGAAATAGTCATCAGCCGGGGTAGTGATCAGGATTCCGGCACCAGGATTAACCGATCTCAGATTCCGGACCATACTTACAACCGAAGCAATCATTTCATCCTCTGTAATTTTAATATTTGCCCCTTCGTTGGTACCAAGAGAAACAATGATGAGATCGGGTTTTAACGTGCTCATTTGCCTGTAAAACAATGGCGAAGTATTGTAATCGTTAAAATGTGCGCCATTAATCCCAATGCTGTGGTAAAGTATGCCAGGTTTATCATTTTCCAAAATCACCCCGTTAATAGTTGCCGATTGCTGACCATCCTCAGTTGAAATTGAATAAATCCGCACAAAGTTAGTGGGTTGCGTAAACGGAACAGTAGTCAGATTATCACCTGTTTCCAAAGGGAATGCCGACATGAGGTAGCCAAATTTTGCAGGCGAATCGGATATACGGCAATCAAATTGCAACGAGTCTTTTGAGTGTATTAATGTAACCTGTTTAAATGAATAGTCGAGGTCGTCGTGGTTAAAGGTGGTAATATCAAAATAACCGCCATCCTGTTGGGTCGAAATGGAAATTCCGGAAATTCCTGGTTCCGGATTTCGCGACTGGCCGATAATTTTTGAAACTGTCCAATCAATATTGGAAGATGAACGGTAATCGGTTGGCTCGTTAGTTCCTGCAACCCGAAGCGGGAACACAAGTCCACGGCCTGCGTTACCAAACCGGAGCTGAAAGTTTTTACGTACTTCGCGGGTAAGGAAATCAGCCTGAATGTGCGAGTCGCCAATGTGGACAATATTCACCTGACAGGAATCGCCGTTTTCGAGTTTCAGAAGTTTGTTAAAAAAAGGACCCAAACCTGATGCTGAGTTCAATGTATCGGCTTCGTAGTTGATAAAAGGGAATTCCCCGGCAACAACCGTATCTGTCATTACCAGCGAATCGGCGGTAACCACCTGTGCGTTACTCCGAAGAGCAAACAGCAGGATAGTGAGTAGTAATATTTTATTCAGTTTTAACGGCAAGGCTGCTCCTCCTTTTCTGGTAAATATCAACTTCATGAATAAAGCTTCGGGCTAATGAAAGGCCGACTTTCCGCCCGCCGGCAAAATTGAGGTGTGTATAATCTTTGTTGGCAAGGGCAGGTTTTGCATTGGCAAATTCAGCCATTGAATTTTCGCCTCCCATGGCCTCGAAAAGGTTCCAGAAAAGCAATTTATTGTCAAAGGCAATTTTTTCCTGTGCCTGTATCAGCAAGGGAATGGATGCCATGGTTATGAATTGCCCCTGCCGCCGCTGGCTGCGGTCCGAAACCGACAAAAGCAAAATAGGTGTTCCCGGAAAAGCGGTTTTTAACTTTGTAACAAGCTTTGCCATTCCTTTTATATAACCGGTAAAATCCTTTGCAGTCGAATTCGAAACATTCAATCCGAATTGCAAAACAATAAGGTCGTAATTCAACAGGCTGTCGAAAGCCGCCAGGTTTCTGGCAGGAATTCCCTGCAGGCCAAGTCCCGAATTGCCTTTGATGGCAAAATTATCGATATAAATTCCGGTTTCATCTTCAAGCGAAGCGCCATAGCAATTTATGCCATATTGATCCAGACTAGCTTTCACCTGCCGGATTGAATCGGCCTTAACGCTGATCATGGCTGGCAATTCCGAGGCAGGCAATTGGAGTATCCTGCTGTCGCGGCGATTTATTACAATCCGGGCTTGCTGGTTGGACGGTGACGAGTAAAATAAGCGGAAAGTATTAAAAGTAGAAGTATGCCTGAAATGATTGCTTCCTTTGTAAAAAACGTAATTCCCTGAGTCAGACGTGTAACTGAAACCACTGATTCCCAGTTTTTTCGAGCCCGGATCGGTAAGTATTGAGGTTGTATTCCATCCGGCAAACGAATGAATAACCGATTTACGGAAACCGGCAATTTCGGAAGTTATTGGTACAAAACCAACGCCGTTTCCGCCATACAGGCTTTGGAGCGTATCGCGCAAATCGCTGACAAGAATATCGCCTTCGGAAAACGAATCACCATACCAGGCAATGCGTACTTTGGCTTTCTTTTCCTTAGCCAGTAATAGTTGTGTGAGAAAATTATCGAGAGGAAATTCCTCATCCGTAAAATTGCGGAAACAAACTACATCAGCAGGGCATTGATTGGCTGCGGGATCGAGAGTATCTTTAAATTGCAGCTGGTTGATTTGCGAAGTATCAACTAAAATATCGGCGAAAATATTTATTGGTTTCAGTGTATAGCCAAAGATCGTCTTTTCTGTATTCAGAAATGATAAAATACCCATAATGCCTGCTACAGCCAACGTGAAGTAAAAAGTATAAGGGATATAGTTCTTGTTCATTAATAGTAACAGGTGAGGGCCTAAAATCTTAAAAGTGTAATTCTAATTTTTATCAGATTCCACTTAAAAAATTCAGTGGGCAAAAGTATGAACTTTTCGGATCAAGTTTCGAAATGATTTAATAAGTGATTCTGATAAAAATGATTTGTATAACCCTTATTCAAACAGGCATTAATAAACAGGCAATCCGCTATTTAAAGAATTCTTAATAATCAATCAGGCAAACAAACGAATCCCCAAAATCAGTTTTAACGAAAATATAGCTACCCGCAGAATTCCACATTCCTTACTTTTACAAAAAAAAACAGTACCGATGGATAATGCCGAATTCAGAAAATGGGCTCATACGCTTGCTGATGCCATGGCCGATTATTACGAGAATATTGAAACCTACCCCGTAAAATCGAAAGTAAAACCAGGCGAAATAATAGCACAGCTACCCATAGCGCCACCAGGTTCAGGCGAAGATATGTCGCAGATAATGAGCGATTTCAACAGCATTATTATGCCGGGAATCACGCACTGGCAAAGCCCTGATTTTTTCGCATATTTTCCTGCCAATGGCAGCTATCCCAGTATCCTTGCCGAAATGCTTACCGCAGCACTTGGCGCGCAGTGTATGGTTTGGGACACCTCCCCTGCCGCTGCCGAACTGGAAGAAATGATGATGAACTGGTTAAAAACCATGACCGGTCTACCGGCTGGATGGCATGGCGTAATTCAGGATACGGCTTCCACTTCCACCCTGGCGGCCTTACTTAGTGCCCGCGAAAGAATAACGGCCTTCGAAATAAATGAAAGCGGTTTTTCGGGCAATGAAAAACTACGGGTGTATTGCTCCACCGAAACTCATTCATCAGTCGAAAAAGCAGTAAAAATTGCCGGTATCGGTCGCAAAAACCTGGTTAAAATCCCTACCGATTCACACTACCGGATGGATGCCGGATTATTATTAAACGCGATTAACAACGACATAAAATCAGGGTACAAACCGCTATGTGTAGTTGCAACACTAGGAACTACAGGCTGCACAGCCATTGATCCACTCCCGGAAATTGCCGCTGTTTGCCGGCAAACCGGAAGCTGGCTGCATGTGGATGCCGCTTATGGCGGATCGGCATTGTTGCTGCCCGAATACCGCTATATGATCGAAGGCATTGAAAACGCCGACAGTTTCGTGTTCAACCCTCACAAATGGATGTTCACTAATTTCGATTGTTCGGCCTATTTTGTAAAAGACAAGGAAGCGCTGCTGCGAACTTTCGAAATATTACCCGAATACCTGAAAACTGCCAGCCGCGGACTTGTAAACGATTACCGCGATTGGGGAATACCGCTGGGACGTCGTTTCAGGGCATTAAAGCTATGGTTTGTAATACGCTCTTTCGGGGTGGATAAGCTCCGGGAAATGATAAGTGAGCATATCCGAATCGCGCACTGGCTCGAACAGCAGGTAATTGCGGAACCTGGTTTCGAAATTCTGGCACCGGTAACCATGAGCGTGGTTTGCTTCCGCTACGCGCCAACAGGCCTTTCGGAAATTGAAAACCTGAATAAATTAAATGAAAAGATCCTCCATCAACTCAATGCTACTGGAAAATTATTCCTTACTCATACCAAACTCAACGGGAAATATACTCTCCGCATGTCAATTGCAGGAACACTTACCACTCAATTTCATGTTGAAAAAGCATGGAAATTAATAAAAGAAACGGCGGCAGCTTGCGTTGAATAATATCATTACGCATCAATGTAGTTTAGTTAAGGATTCACTTTAACAGTTTTCATAAATGTGCTATCTTATTCCATTTGTACCCCCTCTGTCTCCCCCTTGAAAAAAGGGGGAGGACATACTAACAAAGCTTTACCTTGATCAAAGGTTTGGTATTTTGTTGCGATCTACTCCCTCCCTATTTTCTAGGGAGGGCTGGGGAGGGTACAAAATCCGTTAATTTTTTTTGCTTTTTTGGAGACCGCTAACTAAACGACACTAAATTCTGCAGTTGCAAAACCTATTTAATCTATCCGAAAACATGACTAATACTTCCGGAAATCCCGTAAAAAGGAACCTAATACTTTTACTGTTGACTGCATTGCTGGCAGGTACCGGATTAAGCGCTCAGAATTCCATTGCTACACAAACATCACCAATGGGATGGAACAGTTACGGATCTTTCGGCGCAAGTGTAAAGGAAAGCGAAGTGCTCGAAAATGCAGGTTTTATGGCAACTCACCTGAAAAGTTTCGGATGGCAGTACATTGTGATCGGTCAATGCTGGTATTATCCTTACCCGGCAGCACTGGGCGATCCGGCGCAGGCAGCAGGTTTCACACCGTGGCTGAGCATGGACAAATATGGAAGATTGCTTCCTGCTGTTGACCGTTTTCCATCATCAAAAAAAGGCAAAGGGTTTAAACCTCTTGCCGATGAGTTACACAACAAAGGATTAAAATTCGGTTTACATATTATGCGTGGAATCCCGCGGCAGGCTGTTGCCGTCAATTCCCCGATAAAAGGGACAAAATTCAGAGCAAAAGATATTGCCGATACCACCAGCACCTGTAAATGGTTAAATCACATGTATGGTGTAGATATGGACAAACCCGGGGCACAGGAATATTACAATTCGCTTTTTGAGCTTTATGCCAGATGGGGAGTTGATTTTGTATTGGCGGATGATATTTCGTCGCCCTTCAACGAAAAGGAAATTAGGGCCATCCGGAAAGCCATTGATCAGTGCAGCAGGCCAATGGTGCTTAGTTTATCCCCTGGCGAAACGCCGGTTGCCAAGGCTGATGTTGTAAAGGAATATGCCGGTTCGTGGCGCATAGCAACCGTTTTTCGTGATAATTGGGAATCGCTGGAGCGGATGTTTGCATTGCTGCATTCGTGGGAGAAACATATTGGTCCAGGAAATTTTCCTGACGCGGATTTGCTCTTAATGGGGCAATTATCGCAGCGCGGACCATCGGGCGATCCCCGTCAGTCGCAATTAAACCGTCACGAACTACTAACGATGATGACCCTGTGGAGTATTTCCCGCTCGCCCTTAATGTACGGCGGCGATCTGAGTGTGATCAGACCTTACGAGCTTACACTACTGCAAAACAAAGCCGTACTCGAAATCAACCAAAACAGTACAAACAACCGCCAGCTTTTGCGATACGAAGATTATTTGGTGTGGACTGCCGATGTGCCTGGAAGCAGCGATAAATACGTAGCTATTTTTAACCTTAACGAGAGCAAAAAAACAATACATTTTGATTTGAACGAACTGGGCTATAACGGCGAAATCACTATGACTGATTTGTGGATGGACGATTACCTCGGACAATACCGTTCAGCTATAAAACCGGAAGTCCCGGGGCATGGAGTAAGGTTGTTCAGGCTTTCGCCAAAGTAAAACTAACTAAGCGCGACAATACACTCAGTATTATTAGCCCGGATAAGCACAAGCGCCCCGATGCTGAACAAACAATACTTTGCGGGTGTTTTACCTTTGAAAATGTGCTACATTTAAACATCTAAAAACTGGTTTCAATTGAATTGGGAATTCATTTTAAATAAAAGCCTGGCAAAAAGTGTATAGGTTTTAATAGACAAACAAAGGATATGAAAAGAATTATACTTTTTCTACTTATTGCAATCAGTCTTTCGGGGAAGTATGCCAAATCGCAGACTACAGGCAGTTTTATCCACAACGGAATTACCCGTTCCTACACCATTTTTGTTCCCTCAACCTGGTCGCCGGAAAAGAATTTCCCGATGCTGCTGGCCCTTCACGGGCTTACGCAAACGGGCAACGGGATGATGGGCTTTTCAAATTTCAATCTATATGCCGAACAATACGGTTTTATTGTTGTGTATCCGAATGGAGTCTCCAACAGTTGGAATGTAGGTTTCCCGGGAGGTTCAACGGCTGATGATGTCGGATTTCTTATTGCACTTATTGATACGGTAAATGCTACTTATGCCACTGACCTAAACAGGATTTATTCCACCGGCTTTTCGAACGGAGGATTTATGAGTTACCGATTGGCATGTGAAGCAGGAGACAGGATTGCGGCCATTGCTTCGGTGGCCGGCACCATGACAAGCGCCTCGCTTTCAGCTTGCCAGCCTTCGCGGGATATGCCTGTGATGCATATACATGGCACCAACGACTATGTAGTATTTTATAATGGCGGCTTTGGAAATACTTCGGTTAATGAAGTGCTTACTTTCTGGAAAACAGCCAATGAATGCCCTGCAATACCAACCATCGAAAACCTGCCCGACCTGGTCCCGGAAGGTTCAACCGTTCAGAAACAGACATGGACACCATGCACGGATTCAACTGAGGTTACATTTTACAAAATAAACGGCGGCGGACATACATGGCCCGGTTCAGTAGGAACTACAGGTTCGGGAAACACAAACCGCGATATTATTGCCAGCGATGAAATATGGAAATTTGTAAGCCGTTTTCAATTGCCACAGCTGCATACAGGCAGTAAACCTGCGTATTCGCGAGAACTTAAAATTTATCCTAATCCTGTATCCGGTGAGGCTGTTACAATTACTTTTGCACCGTCTGCCAGCCCGTTGCGACTGGAAATTTTTACTGCCGATGGCCGACTATTCCTCTCAGCGATGTTAAATCCAGGCACATCTGAGTATACACTTACTACCCACAATTTAAATAAAGGGATATATTTTATAAAAGTAACGGACAAGGGAAAAGTGCAAAGTATAAAGATGGTGATTCAATAAATGGAATAAAATCCATCTGAGGAAACCGATCTCTAAAATATTTATACATTTGTTTCTTGTTACTATCGTTGATAGAGAAGGGCATTAATCTTTTTACTATTGAAAAATAGTGTATTGAAACAGGTGGATTTATAGGATTTATTGTTTTAAACCGGCCAAACAGCTGGAAATGATTTTCAAAAGTTAAATCCTTTTTTTTCACCCTCAACAACAATGATAATTTTAGCATAAAACTCTGCAATTTAATGGATCATACAATCGAATAATATAAAAAATACTTACCCAAATAAATTTAATACTCACTCAACCAGCGCTCAAACCCTTCCACTTATTAACCACTTTTAAAAATTATTACACATGAAAAAAATTGCATTACTGGCGTTTACGCTATTTTTTATTGCTACTGCCTGCAAAAAAGATGAGAAAGATCCTGATCTTACTCTCGACAAAACATCTTTTGATCTTACTTACCATCAAACTAACCAGATAACCGCCAATGTTGCGTGCACATGGTCATCGTCCGACAGCACTGTTGCAAGTGTGACGAACGGGCTTGTTGTAGCTTTAAAAATCGGTGAGACTAAAATTACTGCAAAAACAGCTTCGGGCCAGACAGCCATTTGCCAGGTAAAGGTATTTCCTCGCAGCGAGCTTTATGACGCACCATTTTTTAAATTTGGCGCATCAACGAGTTATGTTAAATCCAATGAAATGCGCGTTCTCGAATTTGAAGAAATCGATGCACTGGGATTTACAGGCGAGAACAATAATATCATAGGAATGCTTTATGTTTTTGAAGATGGAAAACTATTTGCCGCCGATGCTTTGCTTAACGACATTGTAGGCCTCACTGCTGCAAAGGAATTTATCGAAGAGCGGTATTCGTTTGTTGAAAACATGGATGGTTATCCGATTTATGTTGACCAGGACGAGAATTACCTTTATGTTAATATTGATACCTCTCTTGGACTTAATGTAATGTATTTCAGGGCAACTAAAAAGAGCAGCGGACTTAACGGTATAAAAGAGATCCTTAGCCAGATCAGGCAATCAAAAAATATGCAAAAGCATTGATTGACAAAAACTAAGATTCACTCTCCGTTTTCTGCACCAATTAATTGAATGCATTTCCGCCCGGCAGTGAGCGCCGCCTGGCGGAATTTGCGTTTTAAGAGTTAAAGTGAGTTGGAAATTCAAAAGAAAAGGGTAACGTTATCTGAAAGCCACCGGCAAATGCGTAACCTGGAATTAGCCTACCTTTGCTCTTTTCTGATTTTTCATCATTGCCATGAAACCAGTAACTAAAGGTTATCTATATGCCTTAATCGCGACCATTTGCGGATCGCTGGTTTACCTGTTCAGCAAAGCCGCCCTTAACGAAGTAAGCCTGCCACAGTTCGGATTCTGGTGGTTTCTTACAGCTATTTTCTGGAACAGCCTGATGGCTGCGCACCCCAAAGGAGGATTCTCCATAAAGTCCTTTACACGGAATGATTACCGCACTTTGCTGCTTATCGGGCTGATTGAACTGGTAGCCACTTCGTCATTTTACGCTGCCATTGCGGTTTCGCCCAATCCTGCCATACCTTCATTTCTGCGTAATCTCGAATACCTGTTTGTTACTGTGCTTGGTTTTATATTGCTGAGCGAAAGGTTCGGCAAAGTGGCGCTGACAGGGGCATTTCTGACATTAACCGGCGCTTTTATCATCAGTTTACGAACCACTTCCGCCGATAGTTTTTTCACTGCGGCTTCCGGATTGATGCTGCTTTCCACCTCGTTTTATGCCGTTCGTACCATACTGGCTAAAAAACATATCCGTGATATCAGTCCTGTTGTTCTCGCTATTAACCGGGCCGTTTTTCTGCTGCTATTTGCCCTGGTTTTTATGATTTTCGGGAAACATTCCTTCAGCATTCCTAAAATTGCATTTATAAACATTGTGGCCGGATCCTTTATAGGTCCTTTTCTTACATCCATATTCCAATATTCAGCGCTACGGTATATTGCTGCCTCTAAATCTGCCATAGTACAAAGCACCACCGGATTGTTCGTGCTGGCAGGAGCGTTTCTGATTTTTGGAAATCTGCCTACTCCTGTGCAGATTTCAGGTGGTATTATAACCATGGCCGGTGTTATTTTAATGATGCGGAAAGATCTGAAGTGAAACTATTTGAGAATAACCGGATTTATTTTTTCAACTCATTAAACATGCTTCTCCTTTTCATACTTTTACTATTGAAACAATCACTCATTTTATAAATTAATCAATAACCTTTTAAAATCTGTTGTTATGAAGACATTAATCATTCTATTCGCAATTATTTTAACGTCTGGTATAGCCAGATCACAAAACACTAGCAACGAAACAGTCCGTTTTATTGAAGTTACAGGAAGTTCAGAACTGGAAATAGACCCTGACGAAATTCGCTTCGAAATCGGGATTGAAGAGTACTGGAAAGAAGAATTTGAAAAAAAGACAGAATTCAAAGATTACAAAACCAAAGTTCCTATTGCTGAAATTGAAAGCCAGCTTTTAGCTGACCTGGCAAAAATCGGTATCCGGAAAGAGAGTATTGTGGTTAAGGAAGTTGGCAATTACTGGCGGCATCGGGGCAAGGAATTTATGATCAGCAAGCAACTGGAAATTACTTTGTTCGATTTTAAAAAAGTGGAAGAAATAACTAATTCCATCGATACGACGGGCATCAATTTTATGGTAATTAAGGAGCTTAAAAATAAAAACATGACCGAATACCGGAAACAGGTTAAAATTGAGGCTCTTAAAGCCGCAAAAGCTAAGGCTGATTACCTGGTGCAAAGTTTAGGAAAACAAGTTGGTGAGGTTATTTCAATTACTGAAATAAATGAAGAAAACAGATTTTTACGCTCGCAATCGGCCACCAGCAATACAATTATGGCCTCGCCTGATAACTCAAGTATTGATAATGTAAAAAAGATAAAGCTGCGTTACGAGATGCAGGCGAAATTTGAAATTAAATAAGCTGCAGCAATTTTAGCATATGGCTATGCTTTAAGATTGTTTCTAAAAAATCACTCCAAAACCTATGACATTATCAAACCTTCAGCGCATGATCAAACTCGCAGATGATGTTTTTGACATCAAAAGCGATCCTAACCAACTAGAAGTGAATCAGGATGTTATTGAGCGCTTACAACAGATTCATCCTGCCACTGTTTCGGAATATGATGATGGAAATGGTCCGGTAGCATGGGTTTTGGTTATTCCGACTTCGTCAGTTTTAATGAACCGTTTCCTGAAATGCGAAATTTCGGAAAAGGAATTGTTCGTACTCACACAGCCGGATGAAAGCTACGAAGCGATATATCTCTGTTCCGCATTAGTTCTCGAAGAATACAGACGCAAAGGGATAACAAAAAAACTGGTAACCGAAGCTGTCGAAAAAATCCGACAGGATCATCCAATAAAAACTTTGTTTGTTTGGACTTTCAGCAAGGAAGGAGATCTGGCTTCGGAAAAAATAGCACAATTAGTTTCGTTGCCCTTACTTCGCCGTATTTGATCAACCAGTAATATTTATCGAAAGAATCTATTTTCACGGCCTGGTAAAATCAGGTCTTTCTTATCAACCAAAATGGATTCACAAAGTGTGGATCCATTTTTTTACCCAAATTAATCAACAGGAGGCGAGTAAAGCGGAACCTAAAAAATTCCAGCTCTGCTTTCCCCGAAATTCTTACTTTCGTATCCTGTAAATCCTTTCAACACATACCTATGAAGAAAATCATTTTCCCTTTACTGATCGCTTTGTTTGCCGGATTCATAACCACTCAGGCGCAAAGTTCCGACACGCTTAATCTTTCCGAAGGTCTTATTATTACTATGCCCCGGATGATGAGCGAAACGATATTTACATCGAATCCAATGGAAACGGCGCTCGTAAACGGCACCTGGAAAGCACCCAAAGCAGGTGATAAAGTCACAGCTTCTGACGGAACCGAACGCGAATGGAAACTCGTAAAAGCTGATGAAAAAGGATGGATCAGGGATACCGTTTTCGGCAATAAATTTATTTATGTGACCGTCGAAATGAAACAGAGCGGCGTTGTGATCCTTCAGTTGATGGGCAACGATATGGTGTATGTAAATGGCTCTCCCAGGACCGGGAATCCATACGGGCAAAGCGATTCGTATAATGCGTGGGAAAACGACTGGAATTTTGTCACCCTTCCGGTTGAACTCCGGAAAGGGAAAAATGAACTTTTGTTCCGCACATCACGTGGCAGGATCAAAGCCAGAATATATTCGCCTTCTGCTTTGGCTATGTTTATTAAAAAAGATTTTACCACTCCCGATTTCCTTATCGGCCAAAAAAGTGATACCTGGGCAGGAGTTACTGTTATAAATGCAACCAATGCCCGCATGGATAAACTGCAGGTTAGAGTAAAAACCGGCGATGGCAGCTGGGCTTATCAGAATTTACCAGT
>Ga0209800_10002777_pt1 | contig 14836 bp, 11 predicted proteins | sample Higcelweek8metaG_FD_187174 | JGI IMG/M metagenome (GOLD analysis project Ga0209800, IMG submission 187174) | Freshwater pond sediment microbial communities from the University of Edinburgh, under environmental carbon perturbations - High... | ecosystem: Environmental > Aquatic > Freshwater >...
AAACTTTGCAGGCACATCAAATTCAACTTGTAGTTTATCCCCGAAACGGCTTTGCTGAACAAAAACATAATCGCCGGCAATTTTGAGTTCATCGCGAAGCAATACAGCCTCTTTATCGCGCGACTGAAGCATATACCGCATAATTTCCGAAATACTTTCCACGTATTTCGAAGCAACAGGATTATCATTCACCAGCATCAGCAAGGTATTGAGGCTGTTGAACAGAAAATGCGGATTCACCTGGTTGCGGAGTGTATCGTATCGCGCTTCAAGATTTGCCTTTTCCAATGCCTGGGTGCGTAACAGGTTTTCTTTCCACTCTATGAAAAACGCTACCGATGCATAAATGGAACTGATCATAAAGGTAATAAGCAGTGAGCCAACGATTAATGTCCTTTTTTCGGAATAGCTCATCGCGATTTTCAGGTAATTTTCAACTGTATAAATCTCCCCAAGTTCAACCAGTAACACAAAAACGCAAAGCGCGATAATTTGAAATGCCAGGAGTTTGACTGTTTCTTTAAAAACCGGAAAACGATGTACTGCATATTGTATAATTATCATACTTCCGTTCCATATCAGGGCTGTACGGATAAATGAAACTATAAATGCTTTGGTAAAATCAATGTTGCCCTGGGAATAACCAAAATCCAGAAACACTGAGATAAGCGAAATAACAGATATTCCCGCAAACCGGATTGTGAATTCACGCCATTTGGTTTTGCGTTGGTCCACCACAGGCATACAAGTAAAGTTTTCCTGATCGAGGTCTTTCATTTAAAAGTATTGGTTTAATGCGTTTTGCTAAACTATAAAATTATTGGATTCTGGTTCAAATTTATTTCAGGTACGGATTTTATTAAAAGAAGGGCCTGCTGACTAGTCCAACTGCTATAACTATTTCAGCATTTTTCCTAATTGCTCTGCTTTCGCAATCCATTCAAGTCTCTCACTTTCCTTCGAACTGATAACCGGCCCAAACGAAGTAATCTTGACAGGCCTGATTCCGCAAAAACCTAAAATTCCTGATTTCATCGAATGGTGGCCCGGACTGTGCCTGAACAATGAATAGTACCATTTGGGAGTATCCATGGTAACAATAAGCCTGGCTGATTTTCCACTTAGTAGTTTATTTACCATAGGGCTGTTTTCGCGGTAACTGAAAGCATATCCCGGGAGTAAAATCCTGTCGAAAAATCCTTTCATTAGAGCCGGATATGTTCCCCACCAGTTGGGATACACAAATACAATGTGTTCCGCTTTTAAAATTTCCTGCTGCATTTCGAGCAGATCGGGTTCCAGTTCGGTGCGCAGCCTGTATCCGTTACCTAAATTAGGATTGAAATTCAAATCATACAGATTGACCAGTTTGCATTCCGCTCCGGATGAGTCCGCTCCTTTTTTATACCTCAGAGCCAATTCATTACAAAGGCTTTGTTTGTCTGGATGTCCGTTTATGATCAGGATTCTTTTCATGGTTTTTTGGAACTATATATCGGTTTATAGACTATTTATACGTCAATTTTCTTCTAAAAATGAATCCTGTATTGCAACATAGGGAAAAATCCAAGCTGGTTTACATCAGTTATTTCATTTTTCGATGTGCTGTATGTTTGCATCAGAACATTATTGTGGTTGGTGAAATTTTCGATATAGAAAACCCATTCCTGCGAAACTTTTTTCCAGTTGAGCCTGTACCCGAATTTGATATCCGCTTTGAAAAACGGATCGAATTGTTCGCTGAATGCTTTGCTTTCGTCATATTTGGTCGTACCGGCTGCCTCCGAAGCGTGAATGTCAATCGGTGTATAGCGTTTGCCACCGGCATACGTCATTTTGAAATCGATATTAAAAGCTGATTTGCTGTTGATTGTAAACTCTTTACCAAACAGAACATTCACCACATAATTGCCGTTAAAAGCGGTGTTTCGTTCAATTCCGTCGCTGCCTTTATACTTCGATTCGAAGAGGGAAACGGTTGCCAGGTAATAATAATTCCTGCTGAAAAAGCGCTCAACCGTAAACTCGACACCGTAGTTGTTGCCTGTGCCAGTGTTAGTCAAACTGTCCTGTGCGCCCACTCCCCAGCCTGCTCCGGTGTTAAGCATACTGAACGACGAAGGCGATTGTTCAACAGGTACATCGAAAAGGTATTGGTAATAAACCTCGGCTTTGATGCGGGTATTTTCGGTAACTGATTGATTATAGCCAAGAACAAACTGATGCGATCGTGTAAAAGCAAGGTCGCTATTAGTTTCTGCCAGCGAACCGTCATCCATCTGCGAGCCCAGGAAATAAGTCGAAAGGGTCTGGGTGCGCGAATGCAGTCCATAACCGAAACTCAGTTTCTGCTTTTCGGAAATCTGCCAGTTTGCTCCCATCCGGGGTTCAAGACTCAAATCGCCTGTCTGGTCCAGATAACTTAAATGAATTCCGGGGATTAAACTGAATTTTTCATTGAAATGATACGTTGCCTGTGCATAAGGCTGATAGAGCATTACTCCTTTTCCGAGACCTAATTGTGAATCAATTAATGGAAGCAGCTCTTGGGATTCGTTATCGTACACTTTCGAAAACAGATCATAGCCCATGCGATCAATCACAAAACCGGTACGTGCCGAAAAATGGCTGCTGTATTTCTTATGTAAAAAACCGCTTAGCGAAACACGGAATTCGGCATAGTTGTGATCAATATATGGATGTGGCATCATGCTGATATCGAGCGTGTCGATACTTGTTCCACCTGCCTGGTAAATGCCTGAAAGAATGAGTTTATAATGTGTTTTATCGTTTATAAAATGGGTGTACGAAATTCCGGTGGCTCCCATCCGGCTGTGGTTAACCAAATCCTGCCCGGCATCGGAATATAAATCCTGCTCATTTCCGTTCTGGCTGTCGAGCATGGCTATTTCGCTGTCGCCGCCAAGTCCGAAAACACTGATGCGTCCTTTTTTAAGCGGGAAATTCATCTTAAACGATAAGTCCTTGTATTTGGGAATTCCTGTAGTGCCAAGATCAATAATTCCATCCATCAGTTCGAGGGTTGAATATCGGAAGTTGGCCAGGTAGGAAGCTTTATGGCTTTTGCTGAATGGCCCTTCGGCGCCCAGTTCAAATCCGTTGAACCCAACCTGGAACATTTGTTCGTGTTTCTGATTGTTCCCGTTCCTGATGTTCAGGTCGAATACTCCGCTGAGGGCATTACCATACTCAGCCGGGAAAGCGCCTGTAAAGAAATCGCTGTTTTCGAGTACATTATTGTTGAGCATGCCAACAGGGCCTCCGGTTGTTCCGCCTTCGGCAAAATGATTGGGATTGGGAATGTCAATGTCTTCGAGCCTCCAGAGCAACCCGCTGGGCGAATTGCCGCGGATAATGATATCGTTACGCTGGTCGTTGGCCGAGGAAACTCCGGCAAAGTTCATTGCCATGCGAGCCACATCGCCACGGCTGCCGGCATATTTTTCAGTTTCTTCAACAGTAAAGGAGCGTGCACTCACTACTGCCATCTGGTTGCGGGTCTGATCCTTACGGGCAGTGCCGGAAATAACCACCTCCTTTGCCATGATCACATTTTCCTCAAGTTCAACTTCCAATACGATTTCCTTTACTGAATTTACGATAATCCCCTGGAATACAGCAGGTTTATAGCCAATAAAAGTTATCTGCAGGTCATGTCGGCCAGTAGCCACATTATCAAGCCTGAAGTTTCCATCAGCATCGGTAACAGTGCCGGTGAGTGGCTGAACGTTAAGCAACACAACGTTGGCTCCGGGAAGGGAGGTTTTAGAGTCTTTATCCGTTACATGGCCGCGTATGGTTTGCACCGATTGCGCTTTCAATACGGCGGCAATCATTATCAGGAGAGTTAAAATAAATGTTCTTTTCATACTATTTTCATATTTGTTAGGTGATGCAAAATTGCAGCCATCTCAGTAATAATAAAATTGTTTTCCGACGAATTGCATAAACAGGTGGATGAGTTATATAAAAACCGGGTTGAATTAACTGAGGTTTGTCCATGGAAATTAATTTATTCATTTATTCTCTATACATCTAAAAAAATCTATATTTGTGGCTATCATATAAATCTGATATTTAGCCCTCCATGCAAACCGATATTTATAAACCGAAAAACCATATCCGTATAGTTACTGCCGCGTCACTGTTCGACGGGCACGATGCCGCCATCAACATTATGCGCCGTATTCTGCAAAGTACCGGCGTGGAGGTAATCCATCTCGGGCACGACCGGCAGGTACAGGAAATTGTGGATTGCGCCATTCAGGAAGATGTTCAGGCTGTTGCAATTACTTCATACCAGGGCGGGCATATGGAATATTTCAAATATATGTACGATTTGCTGAAAGAGCGTGGATGCGGGCATATCAAGATTTTCGGTGGGGGTGGAGGTGTTATTCTTCCGGAGGAAATTGAAGAACTGCAGGCTTATGGTATTACGCGCATTTATTCGCCCGACGATGGCCGCCATCTTGGTTTGCAGGGAATGATAAACGAAGTGGTTGAATTATCGGATTTTCCCACTGGCAAAGACCTTAAAATTACAAAAGCTGATATCCTGAACCGCGATTATCACGCTATCGCCCAACTGATTTCAGCAGCCGAAAATCATCATTCGGAAGTAAAACACCTGCTTTCGGAACTTAAAGAAGGTTGCAGGGAAAGCTCAACCCCTGTTGTTGGGATTACCGGTACCGGTGGTGCCGGAAAATCGTCGCTGGTTGATGAACTGGTGAGGCGTTTCCTGGCTGATTTCCCGGATAAAACGCTTGCCATTATTTCTGTTGACCCCTCGAAACGGAAAACCGGCGGAGCTTTGCTTGGCGACCGGATCCGCATGAACGCAATCAATACCCAACGTGTTTATATGCGTTCGCTGGCAACGCGGCAGGCAAACCTGGCATTGTCGAAACATATTGCCGAAGCGCTTTGCGTGGTTAAAAATGCCGGTTTCGACCTGGTGATCCTCGAAACGTCGGGCATCGGGCAGTCGGATACCGAAATTGTAGAATATGGCGATGTAACCATGTACGTGATGACACCTGAATACGGTGCCGCCACCCAACTCGAAAAAATCGATATGCTCGATTATGCCGATATCGTCGCTCTCAATAAATCGGATAAGCGTGGCGCCCAGGATGCTTTGCGCGATGTACGCAAACAGTTCGCCCGAAACCGTATGCTGTTTGCCACCGATCCCGAAAAATTGCCTGTATTTGCCACTATGGCATCGCAGTTTAACGATCATGGGGTGAATCTTTTGTACAGCGAACTGATAAATATTATCAATGCTAAAACTAAGGCGGATTTAAAGTCGGATTTCAAAACAGGTGATGATATTGAGCAAATTGCCGGCATTATTCCTCCTCGCCGGGTTCGTTACCTGAGCGAAATTTCCGATACCGTCCGTAATTACAATAATTGGGCTTCGGAACAAGCCAAAGTAGCAAGCCGCCTTTATGGACTGCACATTGCCATCGACGAACTTAACCGAAGTGGAAATCCAACAGTTAACAATCCGCATCCCGAAAATACCTCTTCCGCTCTATCTGCTGAACTCAAAAAACTCTACAAGGAAACACAAAAATACCTGGCTCCTGAATCGCAAAAACTCCTCGACGACTGGCAGCGTAAAGTTAACCACCTCAAAAAAGATCACTACAGTTACCAGGTTCGCGGGAAAGAAGTGAAAGTACAAACCTACACCGAATCGTTGTCACACCTCCGTATTCCGAAAATTGCCATGCCTAAATACAAGGACTGGGGCGATATCCTGTTCTGGTGCCTTACCGAAAATGTGCCAGGTGAATTTCCGTATGCTGCAGGTTTGTACCCGTTTAAACGCGAAAACGAAGATCCAACCCGTATGTTTGCCGGCGAAGGCGGACCTGAACGTACCAACAAGCGCTTTCATTATGTTTCGCTTGGCATGCCTGCAAAACGGCTTTCAACAGCATTTGATTCAGTGACTTTATACGGCGCTGATCCCGGTCGCCGGCCTGATATTTATGGCAAAATCGGCAATTCGGGAGTTTCTGTTGCCTGCCTCGACGATGCCAAAAAACTCTATTCAGGGTTTAACCTTTGCGATCCGGCTACTTCCGTTTCCATGACTATTAATGGTCCGGCACCGGCCATGCTTGGTTTTTTTATGAATGCAGCCATCGATCAGCAATGCGAGTTGTATATCCATAAAAACGGTCTGGAAGAAGAAACCGAGAAAAAAATAAAATCTGTTTACCAAAAAAACGGTACAAAACGACCTTCATACCAGGGTAAACTTCCCGAAGGCAACGATGGATTAGGACTGATGCTGCTTGGTATAACCGGCGACCAGGTGCTTCCGGCTGAGGTTTACAACAAAATAAAAGCGGATACTATTGCCAATGTCCGGGGCACGGTGCAGGCCGATATACTGAAAGAAGATCAGGCTCAGAACACCTGTATTTTCAGTACCGATTTTGCGCTCAGGCTGATGGGCGATGTACAGCAGTATTTTATCGAAAATAATGTCCGTAATTTTTATTCCGTTTCCATTTCGGGGTACCATATCGCCGAAGCAGGCGCCAATCCTATCACGCAGCTTGCTTTTACTCTCGCCAACGGCTTTACGTATGTTGAATATTACGTTTCGCGCGGAATGAATATCGATAAGTTTGCACCCAACCTTTCGTTTTTCTTTTCTAACGGAATTGATCCCGAATATTCTGTTATGGGAAGAGTAGCACGCCTTATCTGGGCCAAAGCCATGAAAGGTTTGTACAAGGCCGATCCGCGTTCGCAGATGCTTAAATACCATATTCAGACTTCAGGCCGATCGCTTCATGCACAGGAAATTGATTTTAATGATATCCGCACAACGTTGCAGGCTTTATATGCTGTTTACGATAATTGTAACTCGCTGCATACCAATGCTTACGACGAAGCAATTACCACCCCGACCGAGGAATCTGTTCGCCGTGCCATCGCCATACAAATGATTATTAACAACGAACTGGGACTTACCAAGAACCAGAATCCACTTCAGGGATCGTTCATAATTGAAGAGCTTACTGAACTGGTGGAAGAAGCAGTGCTAGCTGAATTTGACCGCATTACCGAACGTGGAGGCGTACTGGGTGCTATGGAAACCATGTACCAGCGCGGTAAAATACAGGAAGAATCGCTGTATTACGAGCACCTCAAGCATACTGGCGAACTGCCGATTATGGGCGTAAATACATTCCTTTCGAGCAAAGGATCGCCTACCATTATCCCAAAACAGGTTATCAGGGCAACGAAAGCCGAACAGGAATACCAGATCAGTATGTTGGGGCAACTTCATAAAACCTGGGAGGCCGAAAATAAAGTCCGGATACAGCAACTTCGCGAAACGGCCCTACATAGCGGCAACCTTTTCGAAAGCCTTATGGAAGCTGCAAAATACTGCTCGTTAGGGCAGATTACACAGGCACTTTTTGAGGTGGGAGGGCAGTATAGGAGGAATATGTAAATTAGAATCCATAGGAATTAGGTCTGAAGTAAAAAGGCAAAGTGCCATGAACATTGGTTTAAATATTGCACTCAATATTTAAGCCTTTTTTGATCTTTGATATTAATACTTTGCATTTTGAATTAGTGTAATATTGCAAGGTATTACAGTTAGCCCGATTCAGAATAAAACAAGGTCTGGCTATTGGAATAATCCTGTTTTAATCTTTATATACCGCTTTGGATGAAAGTGTTACTACTGATAAGTTTTTTGATGCTAAGTTCCTTATTTCTCTATTCGCAAGGTGTTTCCGATTCAATTGAAATCAGGATGTCGTATGGCGTCCAATTCAGACAACATGGGAAAACACTTTCACCCAGGAAAATGCTGGCAATTATGAAAGTTGATAATACAGCCTATAGCGAAATGTTGATTGCCAAGAGCAAATATGATCTTTCGTTGTTGTTCGGCATTCCCGGTGGATTTCTGATTGGATGGCCAATAGGCACCATGGTTGCTGGCGGTGTTCCTAACTGGAGGCTAGCCGCTGCAGGAGTCGCGCTTACAATCATTTCTATTAAATGTACCTTGTCTTATAGCCGGCATGCCCGAATTGCTGCAGGGTACTTCAATGAGGGATTGAGATTGGAAGAAGGGGCAAAAACCAGTGTTAATTTTGGATTATGTGATCATGGTCTGGGATTAACCGTTCGGTTTTAATTCAGTTGTACACCATAGTATGAAGACACTTTTAACAGCATTTCTCGTTTTGACTTTGTCACAATGTTTTTCTCAAAATGTTATTGAGAATAATGCCAATTACCTTTATCCTGTCATTATTAGCAATATTAAGAAATTCAACACGGACTTTGATTTTCAACTTAGATTTTGGATACACAGAGGGAATACATTGCCCGAATCGCAGGACTTGTTTGTTATGACACAAAATAAAGGCGTCTGGACTTGTGATTATTACACATCCGTTCAGAAAGTTTCGAAGGATCGTAGATTATTAAACGACTACAAAGTAAAAAAGCAAAAAATCCATATAACTGACAGTGATTCAATATGGAAATATTTCTTAACTAACAAAATTTTGGAAATTCCTGACATGAATTCATTGCGACACAATTTCTTTATAAGCAACATAGATGGATCAAGAACGGAAGTTGCAGTGCTTGATGGGGAAACATATACTTTTGAACTTTTAACTGTAAATAGTTATAAAAGGATAAACTATCAATGTCCTCAATCATATTCAAGCACTTATACCCATATACCAGAACTAAAATACATCGTAAATATCATAAAACTTATTGGACAAAAAATCGGAAAGCAGTATATACCATGTTAGAAAACAATAAATTAAGGTGTACATTAAACGCTATAGCAAATGCGGGTTTATTCGCTTCGCTCATGAGATCGCTTCGCTAAGTTTTGAGCTGCGCTCAAGAAACCGCTTCGCTAAGTTGCTTGTTCGTTGAAACATTTGAAATCAATATATACATTTGTGCTGGCAGACAGTTGAGCAACAATCTATTCCCGCACTTGCAATAGCATCAGCCGATAGCATTGTACAAATCCTTTTTAGGGTGCTGTTTCTAAAAATAAATAGTTCTGCTAATCCGTGTAATCTTTTGCCATTTAAAAGACTCTTTCACCTTTCACTTGGGTAGATTACACAGGCATTTTTTGAGGTAGGAGGGCAGTATAGGAGAAACATGTAAGGGGATAAAAAATTTACATTTTATGTGTATTATTTTTGATAATTTTGTTTTCTTGAATAAAATATCAGAAAGCATATTTTCCTGTTGTATGTATAGTTTTAGCAAAAATTGAAATGAAATTGACCTCTGCCCCAAATGCCCTATTGATTCTTGTATTCTTTTTAGCTGGATGTGCTACCGGGTACAAACCTATCAATCCTCAATCCATCCATTATCCGTCCTATGATTTACAGAGTGGAATAAACTTTTCCTACAAATATGATGTTCTTGGGGAGCAGGGGAATAAAAAATATGCTAAAAAGGAAGTAGCAAAAGGAATCAGAATTGTTGCTGTTAGTTTGACAAATATTTCAGATTCAGCTTTTAATGTTGGAACCCAGGTTGAATTTTTTGCGGGATCAAACAGGGTTTTCCTTATGGATCCGATGGATGTAAAAAATGCCATCAACCAAAATATGGAACAATTTCTGCCATATCTTTTAATTTCGTTTGGTGCTATTAAGATAACTAATGGCGGATCTAGCAAAGTCTACCCTATTGGATTGATTTTTGGACCGATTCTAACTTTGGATAATATGGTAACAGCTGCTTCCGCCAACAAAAAACTTCTTGAAGAATTAATCAGGTACAATTTATCAGATAAAATTATCCGGAAAGGCGAAACCGTTTATGGTATAATTAGTTTTCAAGGCACCGGGTATGATCCTGTTACAATCAAACTGAAGAAATAGTACATAATCAAAATGAAAGAGCTGACTGGATATGTAACTAATTTTTAATGCGGGATATACCTAAAGGTAAAAAAAGGTTGAGCATATTCTGATGGCTATTGAGATGAATCATTTACAATATAGCCTTACTCAGGATGCCGTTTCAAGAGTTACAATTCAAACATTACTTTTCGGTAATTAATCCGGACGGAAAGCATCCATTGAAGATACTAACACTTTACTTGCTATGAAAAACCTTGTACTCTTCTTTTTACTTATCACCGGTGGCTTAGACCTATATTCGCAGAACGTTTCGGATTCGATTGAAATACGAATTTCGTATGGCGTCCAATTCAGACAACATGGGAAAACACTTTCGCCCAGGGAAATGCTGGCAATTATGAAAGTTGATAATACAGCCTATAGCGAAATGTTGATTGCCAAGAGCAAACATGATCTTTCGCTGTTGTTCGGCATTCCTGGTGGATTTCTGATTGGATGGCCAATAGGCACCATGGTTGCAGGCGGTGTTCCTAACTGGAGGCTTGCCGCTGCAGGAGTTGCGCTCACAATCATTTCTATTAAATGTACCTTATCTTATACCCGGCATGCCCGAATTGCTGCAGGGTACTTCAATGAGGGATTGAGATTGGAAGAAGGGGCAAAAACCAGTGTTAATTTTGGATTATGTGATTATGGTCTGGGATTAACAGTTCGGTTTTAATTCAGATATTGTTGTACAAATCCTTTTTAATGTGCTGTTTCTAAAAATAAATAATTCTACTAATCCGTGTAATCTTATGCCATTTAAAAGACTCTTTCACCTTTCCCTTGGGCAGATTACGCAGGCACTTTTTGAGGTAAGGGGGCAGTATAGGAGGAATATTTAACCGTAAAAGGCACTAAATGTATTGAATTGTAATCTGTATTGTACACATGTATAGTGCATATTGGTGTTAATGTCTTTTGCTTTAAAGTCTGGTTGTCCAAATGTATTGAAGATATTTGTGAACAGATATTATAGATGCTTTATAGAAGAAAAGTAAAGGAATCCTCTTATGGTTTAAAGCTATCCATTTTTTTAACAAAACCTTTTACAGTTTTAAAGATTTTTGTCACGCAATGATTTTATTTATTTCTGTAACATTTTCATTTGTAGCCTTACTAATAGAATAAACCCGACATTCCGCTTTATGAAACTTAAAGAGGACCAGTTTAAAGAGCTGATACATACATACGACAGGCGGCTGCATTCAATCTGTAATTATTACAGTTCCGATAAGGATGAGCGCAACGACTTGTTACAGGAAATCCTTATTAACCTTTGGAAAGGTCTTGAATCGTTCAGGGGCCAGGCATCACCGGGAACCTGGCTGTACCGTGTAGCAGTAAATACAGCGTTGAGTTTTAAGGGGAGGGAACTAAAACGGCAGGGCTGGTACTGCAAACTCGAAGCGATACCATCAATTTTGAAAGCAGAGGATGAAAACATCTTAATTCAGGAAGAACTGAACCAAAACCTCGAACGGCTCAACACAGCCATTAACCAGCTTTCGGTAATTGATAAAGCCATTATTTCGCTTTATCTCGAAGAACTATCGCTCAAAGAAGTTGCAGATATTATTGGCATCACAGAGCCAAATATACGGGTAAAAATCCACCGTATCAAGGAATCCCTGAAGTTGCAAATGAAAGGAGGAGCAAATGAAGAATAATGAATTTAATAAAAATGGAATTACATCCGGTAATATGCTCGCAAGCCTCATCAGTAAATTGAAGGATATGGACAACAAGCAGGCGCGAATAATGCGTAGCCTGTACATCTTTTATGTTGTGCTAGTAGTGTTTTTAAGCGGATTATATATTCTTAATCCAGACCCTGAACTCAGCCTTTATCAGCGGCTGACTGGTGTAATTATGATAGCTGCATTCTCGATGATGACGTTTGTTGTCAAGAAGTATTATAAACGTTTACTTAAAATTGATTACACACAATCAGTTTACCAGGTGATGAAAATTGCCGAAAAAAGGTACAAATTCTGGGAGAAAAAGAGGCTGGCCACACTTTTTGTTTTCGTCTTTCTTGTTGATATAGCAGTTTCTATGGTTTTTAATGGACGATACCTGCCCGATTCACTTACCTGGGTAGAAAAAACTCTTTTAGTTCAGGCAGTTTATATTCCAGTCATGACGATTTCATTCTTTTTGGGATGGTTGCAGTGGCGGAAAGAGAAAAAGCAAATTCTTGATAATATACAAGCACTCTTAAAAGATTTGGAAGATTCTTCTAATTGATAAAGATCGGAATACTTGTGGGATTAGGGATAAATCGTCATTTCCGCTTTTTCTTACTATAAGAGGACTTGAGGGTTCAAAATTAAATTGGCTTCCAAAATTTTCGAGAGCATTCTTCGCAGATCAAGAGTAAAAAGCTATAATTTTCAGTTGAAATTCCCCGACTGTGAATGTGAAAGATAAATTTGTCCCATGCAAATAAATTTCCCGAATCAACCTATATTTGCCTGAAATAAGTCAGAATTTTAAAATCCGGCTAAAAGATATACTTAGTTCAAATTTTGCAATCAAATAATCATAAAATAAAATCTTTGTATGAAAAAATTACTTTTTACACTGCTAATCCTGCTAGTATCAACAGGAGTTTATTCGCAAATAAAAGCAATTACCGAAACCGGGGATGAAGTATTGTTATTTGATGATGGCAGTTGGTCCTATTCTTCTGAAAAAGTATCAGATGCACTTGAAATAAGTGTTAATAATGAGTTATTTACGAAAAGCCAGAAGTCAACCTTTAATGTTAAAAGCAATAAGACCGATATTGGAATCTGGATAAATCCTAAAGAATGGTCTTTTACAAAAAATGCTGATAATGAAGCCGCTGAGTTTCAGTTTCAGAAGAAAGACGAAGATTTATATGCCCTTCTGATTGCCGAAAGAGCAGAAATCCCGCTGGAAAATCTAAGAAGCATCGCAATTCAAAATGCAAAAAGCGCAGCCCCTGATTTAAAAATTATAAGGGAAGAATACCGCGTTGTAAATGGAAATAAAGTATTGATGATGCAAATGTCGGGTACGGTTCAGGGTATTAAATTCGTGTATTATGGGTATTATTACACTTACGAAAACGGATCGGTGCAGTTTTTGGCTTATACGGCTTTAAACTTATTTGATATTTATGCAAAAGATATGGAAATCCTTCTGAATGGGTTTGACAGAATAAAATAGCCAGTTAAATTCCAGATCTTTAAAGCATAACAAATTCGTACTATTTCAATTAACAGGTTAATTCTTTTATTGTAAATTAAGCATTTCAACAATATTCCTGATTTTTCGCGCTGTGGCCTGCTAATTTGGAATAAAGGTTTCTGCACAACTAAGAATCAATATTTTAGACAACCCCAATCATTTTATCCACTCCAGACGTAGTGTGAATCAAATTTCATAAGATAGCTGCATCGTTAGTAAATACCGGTTCAGTAAAGTTGCTACATCCTAGGGAATTGGCCCCGGAGGTTGATAATGGAATTAATTTGATGTTAAAAAGTTATAAAACAGAGAGATATAAATATAAAAGGCATATATTTGTTGCTTTACGCTCGTAATGCAATCTTAAAAATGGATAGAAAACGACTTATCGACCTTACTCCTGCTGACTTACTCGAAAACGAAGTATGGGAATTTTACATGGCTGATAATATTGAATATGTAAGCGCATCAGATAAAACTGAATTAATCGAAGGGAATAATATCACATACATAGTTGCTACTGACTTTATTTTCAATAACAGAACAAAACACCTGGGTTTCTGCTCGCCCCAGGACCCGGGCGGCCTTGATGCTATTCAGCCCGTGGTATTCAGCAAAAAAGGCCAGGTTGAGTTTTACCGGGAAAACGACTGGACCGAGGACGAAAAAAAGAAAGCTTTGTCGAAGCTAAACATGGAATGGGATGTGGTATTTCCCATCACCTACGCAGCAAGGATTAAATTAGGCCGTGAATTTACAAATGGAACCTTGCTTGATTTTAATGAAGAGAAATAATCTCTCTTTCTTCTCTATGATTTAGGATTCCTGTTTATAATCTCAATCCTCGCCATAAGCAATAACAGCGCTCCTGTGCATACAATGGCTCTTATCGCATAAACCGATGCCAGCCATCCTTTACTGGCAAAAAGCGAAATACCTGCAGCAACCAACATCATGATCCAAACTGAAAATGCTTCCGTGTTTTTCTTTTGGTGTGCCATGCGGCCAAGTACCGGGAAATAGGAAATCACCATAATACTTTGAACTGAATAATTTGTAATAACATGGTTGTTTGATATGGCCCAAAAAGCAATAATACCGATTACGGCCAGCAGACATCCCACATCAAACCGGTTAAAGCGTGTTGAATGATCTCCCCATATCACTATCGCGATCGAAACACTCACCACAAGTATCAGGTCAGTAAAATTTAATATATTATCGCTGATACTGTAATTTCCCCCGGCAAAATACGTAAACAGGCTGATGCCTACCGCAAGTGAAAAAAATGTCCACATGGCCAGCGAAGGACTGATTTTTTTGTGATAAAGCAAGTATATGTAACGGGATAAAATAAAAATATTAATCCCTGATACTATGATGTTTATAAATAGTTTTGCGGTTGGCATAAGTGGAGAAATGACGATTAAATATTCAGTGTAAAAGTATATAATTTCCGCAAGTTTCAACGTTCCGGGACTGTTGCAAGTGAAGGCATGTAGGGAAGCCAGCTTTCAACCAGTATAAATGCCGATGGATACTACTGCTGATCAAATATCCTCCAAAACCTGGTTATTGTTATAGCCTTTATTGCCGCCTGGTGTTCGGTGTTTATAATCCTGCTTGTTTTAATTTACTACTTT
>Ga0209800_10002778_pt1 | contig 14832 bp, 11 predicted proteins | sample Higcelweek8metaG_FD_187174 | JGI IMG/M metagenome (GOLD analysis project Ga0209800, IMG submission 187174) | Freshwater pond sediment microbial communities from the University of Edinburgh, under environmental carbon perturbations - High... | ecosystem: Environmental > Aquatic > Freshwater >...
ATCGGGTTGGTTATAAATATTTTAGAATTTGGTTGGATGGTCGATTTGTTCCAACAACAGCTGTGATACATAACCTAAAGTTTAGAAAGTTTATTTTAGCATTATCGTAAAAATGTAACTTTATCACAGATAATTAATTATACATGTGTATAATTAAAGTATACATATGTTATCTGTTAAAAAAATATCTATTTGAAGGATGGTGCAAATTATGAATAAAGTTTTAATAGTTGGTGGCGTTGCAGGTGGAGCTACTGCAGCAGCTAGGCTAAGAAGATTAAATGAAAATTTAGAAATTATAATGTTTGAAAAAGGTGAATATATTTCATTTGCAAACTGTGGATTGCCATATTACATAGGTGGGGAAATAAAGGATAAGTCTGCTTTGACTTTACAAACACCTGAAAGTTTTAATAAAAGATTTAATGTAGATGTTAGAAATAAAAGTGAAGTAATTGCAATAAATAAAGAAAAAAAATATGTAACTGTAAAAAATCATAAAACTGATGAAATATATACAGAATCATATGACAAACTAATTCTTTCTCCTGGTGCAGAACCAATAAAACCAAATATAAAAGGTTTAGAAAATGATGCAGTATTTACTTTAAGAAATATTCCTGATACTTATAAAATTAAAGATTATATAGAAAATAAAAAGCCTAAAAGTGCTGTTGTAGTTGGTGGAGGTTACATAGGTATAGAAATGGCTGAAAACTTAATTCATGCTGGTTTAAAAATATCTGTAGTAGAATTCTCCAATCATGTAATTGCACCTTTGGATTTTGAAATGTCATGCGATGTTCATAATCATATAAAAAGTAAAGGTGTAAATTTAATTTTAAATAGTGCTGTTACTGAAATAGAGAAAAATGGACCAAGTTTAAAGATATATACAACAGATAAAGAATTATATGCGGATATGGTTATTTTGTCTGTAGGAGTAAAACCTGAAACATCTATAGCTAGAGATGCAAATATTGATGTAAATGAGAGAGGTTCTATAATCGTTAATAATAATATGCTAACTTCTAACGAGGATATTTATGCTGTTGGAGATGCTGTTGAAATTGTAGACTTTGTAACTAAAAGTAAAACATATATTCCATTGGCAGGGCCTGCAAATAAACAAGGTAGGATAGCCGCTGATAACATATCAGGCATAGAAAGCATATATAGCGGAACTCAAGGTACTGGGATTTTAAAATGTTTTGATTTAACTGTAGCAACTACAGGTATAAATGAACAGGTTGCCATACAAAATAAAATCAACTATGAAAAATCATATACATACTCTGCATCGCATGCATCATATTATCCAGGTGCTGTAAATATGTCGATTAAATTGCTGTTTGAAAAAATTACAGGAAAAATTTTAGGTGCACAAATTGTAGGTTATGAAGGTTCAGATAAAAGAATAGATGTTATAGCAACAGCTATAAGAGCAAATATGACTATACATGATTTAACCAAGTTGGAACTTGCTTATGCACCTCCTTTTTCTTCTGCAAAAGATCCAGTAAATATGGCCGGATTTGTGGCTGAAAATATTATTACAGATAAGGGGGAAATTTTTCATTGGAATCAAGTAGATGAAATAATAAATGATAAAGATAAGATATTTATTGATGTTAGAACAAATTTAGAGTATGAAAATGGCCATATAAATGGGTTTATAAATATTCCTGTAGATGAATTAAGACAGAATTTAAGTAAAATTGATATAAATAAAAAAATATACGTTACTTGTCAAATAGGATTAAGAGGATATATTGCTGCAAGGATATTGAAACAGAGTGGCTTTATGTGTTATAATTTATCTGGTGGATATAGATTATGGAACAGTGTTTTTGGGAAAAATGAATATAAAGAAGATATTAAGTTAAATAACGAAACAATGGTTCCTATAAACGCTAATACAATAGCCATAGATGCTTGTGGATTACAATGTCCAGGCCCTATAATGAAGCTTTCAGAAGCTGTAAAAAATGCTGAAGATGGGGATGTTATAGAAATCAAAACTACTGACCCTGCTTTTTCAGGAGATGTTGAAGCGTGGTGTAGAAGAACAGGAAATACCTTTGGTGGAATAAAATCTGAAAAAGGTATTTCAAAAGCTATAATAAAAAAAGGCGGAGCTGTAAATCATGAAGTAAGCACTGCAAATGGTAAAAATATAATTGTTTTCTCTGGGGATTTAGATAAAGCAATAGCTTCATTTATTATTGCAAATGCCGCTGCTTCTATGGGAAGAAAAGTTTCTATGTTTTTTACATTTTGGGGATTAAATGTGTTAAGAAAACCTAAAAAGCAAAATGTTGCAAAAGATTTTATAAGTAAAATGTTTGGAATGATGATGCCTAGAGGTTCAAAAAAACTAAAATTATCAAATATGAACATGTTGGGGATTGGTCCTAAATTAATTAGAAATATTATGTTTAAGAAAAATATAAATAGTTTAGAAGAACTGATTGAAGCATCAATTAAAAATGGCATTGAATTAGTGGCTTGCACTATGAGTATGGATGTTATGGGAATTAAAATGGAAGAATTAATAGATGGAGTTAAACCTGGTGGTGCAGCTGCAATGATAGCACATGCAGAAGAGTCGGATATGTCACTATTTATATAAAACCTATTAAAGCAATACTGTCTATAGACGGTATTGCTTTGTGGGATTATTATAAAAATAAAAAGGAGTTATTATGTTAGAATTTAAAGAAGTAGAATTAAGTGATAGGAATGTTATAATTGAATATTTGGGAAAAGCTGATTACAAAGGAAGTGAATATTCATTTGGGAACAATTTTATATGGCAATGTGCAAATAAAATAGAATTTACTTTACTTGATGGATTTTATTGCTTAAAAAGCAATTGGAAATCATCTGATATTTATACTTTTCCAGCTGGAAAAGGAGATATAAAAAGTGTAATAGAAAAATTAATGGCTGATTCTTTTGAAAAGGAAAAAAAATTTAAACTAAGAGGAATTACAAAAGAAAATGTTACACTACTAGAAGAAATTTTTCCTGAAAAATTTGAATTTATAGAAAATAGAGACGAATTTGATTACATATATTCGGCAGAAAAACTAATTAATTTACCAGGGAAAAAAATGCATAGCAAAAGAAATCATATAGCTAGATTTAAAGAAAACAATTGGACTTATGAAAATATAAATGAAAATAATTTAAATGAATGTGTTCAGATGAGTCGTGATTGGTGTAAAAAGTATTTTTGTAATGAAGATCAAAGTTTAGTTCATGAAAAATGTGCTATAAAAAAAGCATTTGAAAATTTCTTTGTTTTGGATTTTAAAGGTGGAGTGTTAAAAATAGATGGAGAAGTTGTAGCTTTTACCATAGGAGAAAAACTATCTTCTGATACTTTTATTGTGCATATTGAAAAGGCATATCATGAAATACAAGGTGCATATCCAATGATAAATCAACAGTTTGTAATAAATAATTGTAAGGAATTTGTGTATGTAAATAGAGAAGAAGACCTAGGTGAAGAAGGATTAAGAAAAGCAAAATTATCATATAAACCTGAAATTTTATTAGAAAAATATACTGCTACTTTAAAATAAAATTTTCACACTTTAAAAGAGGTAAAATAGTTATGATTATTCAAGCGGATAAAAACATGATAAATGATTTGATTTTATTATGGAAAGAAGCTTTTCAAGATGAGGAAAACTATATTTTAAACTACATAAACCATTATTTTGATAAAATAATGGTTTATACTGAAAATAATTTTCCTGTTGCCATGTTGAGTTTATTAGATGCAGAAATAACAATAAATGGTGAAAATAAAAGCTGCAAATATATTTATGCTGTAGCGACGAAAGAGAAGCATAGAGGTAGGGGCATAAGCTCGAAGCTTATGGAGCATGTCAAAAGTATAGCTGATAAAAATGATGAGATTTTAGTGCTTGTACCGGCTTCTGAAAGCTTGTTTGAATTTTATCGCAAATTTGGGTTTTGTGAAAGTTTTTATATTTTTGAAACAAACTATTCATTAGAGAAAATAAAACCTAATAATAATTTTATTTTCAATATAAGTGAATTAAAAGAAGAAGAATATTTAAAAATTAGAAATAAAGCATTTGATAACGATGGCTATATTTCTTGGAATTTAAAACATATAAAATATGCATTGAATTTAGAAAATAGATTTTACAAAAAAATAACAATAAAAAGCCAAGATTACATTATATATTATTACATATACAATCAAGGGTTGTATATTATTGAAACTTCACTTACTCCTGATATTTTAGAAACAGTTATTTTTTATTTGTCAAAAGAATATATTATAAAAAATGCATTTGTAAGAATGAAAACTGTAGAAAATAAGACAAATAGAAGATTTGCTATGTTATATAGTAAAAATAAAATTGACTTAAATAAAAATGCATATATTAATTTAGTTCTTGATTAAAAAGCAATGAAAATTTTTTGAAATCTTTAAAAGAAAAGTTGTAATGAACATAATGATATCACCAATATTCTAAAATACTTGTACTTGATTGAATGTTACTGTTCAGCTATATGTATAAGGCGGAGATATTTTACCGAAGGTCCAGGGCGACCGGAAAGCCTGGTCGACTCGGCAGAGTCGAAACCCTTGCAATATTAAGCTCCACAAGAAATAAAGTGTTTTAGAGTCTAAATAGTATGATAGGCAATAGAAAAAAGGTTATGATAGTAAAAAAATATTTTTATAGGAGTTTATAAATATGATTATTAGTTGTACGAAAAAATTACAGGATGAATTGAAAATAAAACTTGAAAAAGCAGAAAATCAGGATTTACTTTTTTCATGGCACGCAAATTTAATTAATGTCAACCGTAGAAAAACCATAGTTCTTGTCAATGATGCAACACGTTACTGCATCATTTTATATGGCTTAAAAGCAAAGGATTTTAAGCGTTTTACTGATAATATATCCGAATACATTAAACAAGCCATGATTGCTGAACTAATTAATCCAGAAGTTATTGATAAATATATTTCTGATTGTGGAGAATGTACACTATCAAAAACAAATGATAGGTCACTTATTTCTAGGCTTAACAAGGGCTGTGGATACGCTGAAATCCAAAGAAATTACTTTGTGGATAACAGTATCATTCAGTCTTTGGCATCCAAAAAAGTAAATTATAAAATGTCTGTAGATTTTAACAATTCAAGAACTAACGCAACTGAATTATTTTATGAAGCACTTACCAAACATTATGGTATTACTGCATTTAAAATAACAGCAATCATAATGAATATACGCCTGAATTTTGAAGAAATGAATGTTTGGAGAAAAGTTGCAGTTCCTGCTAATACCACTTTTTCAGATTTTCATAAAATTATTCAATATTTATTTAACTGGAAAAATTATCATATGCATGAATTTGAAATACTTGATGAAGAGAAAACAGTTGCAAGGATTGTAATGAGTAAAGATGATATTGAAAATTGCACTCATGAATCTATAGTTCTTGAATCTCAATCCAAGTTAACTGATTATATTCCAAAATATAAGAAATTACTTTACACTTATGATTTTGGAGATAATTGGGAACATATTATTGAAATTGAAAATATTCAACTTGATTATGATAAAAATTATTCTTCATGTCTTGATGGAGAAGGCGACTCTCCTCCTGAAGATGTCGGCGGAGAATATGGTTATTATGACTTTTTGGATATTATTAAAAATCCTTCTCATGAAGACTATATGGAAACAAAAATGTGGGCAATTGGTCAACATTGGTGTGAATTTAAAATTGGGTTTGTAAATTGGTATTTACAAATGCCTTAATGGGGATTTATACAAGCATGAAATAAAATAGTTTGAATAATTTGAAAGCTTGTTACTGTTCAGCCATTAAAAGTAAAGTTTGCTATTTGCAAAGGTTTCGACTCTGCGGAGTCGACCGGGCTTTCTGGTCGCCCTGGACCTTCGGCAAAACATCTTTTCCTTAAAAATATGGCTGAATAGTAACGAAATCTATATATGAAGGTTTCTTTCTTTTGAAATCCAACTTTTTAAAAATCCACTAAACTTTTAAGGGTTTTATCAATACTTTAATTCATTTTAATATTAAAAGAAATATAATAAATAAAAAGCATACTGAAAACTTGTTTATACGTGTTTTCAGTATGCTTTTTTTTATTTTTCACAGGTAATTATATATCCATCTATGTTGTTTCCTGAAATAGTATGAACTTTATTTATAGGAACATGTATTTCGTTTTGTCCTTTTTTTGCTTTGATATAATATATATAGTATTCTTTAGAGTAACAAGAAATTTGTAATGTGTTAAATCCAAATTCATACTTTTTTAATTCCTCTATATACTCTTCAAGAGATAAATTATTTTGCTTCATGTAGTAAGCGTGAGGAATTCCAACATATCTAAAATGATATGATTCACCATATCGTTTGGTAATATCTGATTTGTCATCTGGATACCTTAAAATAAATCCATACTTATCGCAATTATCTAAAATAAATTTATATTCATCAGTTGGAGAGTAGTATTTAAAAGAATCATTTGATAAAATACCTAAATCAAAAGATAAACCAGAGTTATGGTCGCAATATCCACCTTTAGCTATTTTCAATTTGTTATCTAAAGCTTGTTCGTATAGAATATTTTGATAATTTTCAGTTCTATAACCACTTACAACAACTAAATTTTTATTAGAACTTGCAGTGAAAAAACCACTTATTAAGCTATTTAAAGCTTTAGAAGCCATAGTATCTAAAGAAATATCCATATCTTTTAATTGATAATAATCAGTTTTGTTTTCATATAGATTAATCATTGTTTCAGGTGAAATTAAAGACTTATAATTATCATTAATTAATATAAGTGGTCCATAATGAATATCATCATAGTCTTTAAAAATAGTATCATATCCTATTTTTGCAAAAGTTGATGAAAAAGAAGAAGGTGAAGAATTATCATTTTTATCGGAAGAGGAGTTTAAATTTATATTTGTGTTCGTTTCTTTTTTTAAAATTAATTTAATTAAAGCTGAAAATATAAATATGATAATAATTATAAAAACAAAAAAAATTAAAAGTCTATCAGTTCTTAATTTTCTTTTTTTATACTTTTTAACTTGAGACAATTATTATCAATCCTTTCAAAACATTATTGGCCTAATCTTATCATTTCATCTATACAAATTCTGGCTTTATTTATTTCTTCTTCAGTCATTATTATTTCAAATGCTTTTGAGGTATCTATACCTTTTATTGTATTTAAAACATCTATCAAAGTTGTTATTTTCATATTTGGACAAAGAATTTTTTTAGATAAATTATAAAAAGATTTATCTAAATATTTATATTGCAAATGTTCAGTAATGCTCATTTCAGTTCCAATTATAAATTCACCATGATTAGAATTTTTGACATAATCCATAATACCAGAAGTAGATCCTATATAGTCAGCTTTTTCGACAATTGCAGGAATACATTCAGGATGTACAAGAACAAGGGCATTTGGATGTTTTGATTTAACTTTTTCTAAATCATTAACATTTACAGCAGCATGAACAGGACATCCACCTTGTAATAGTTTTATATCTTTTTCAAGTACTTGCTTTTTTACATAATCTCCTAAATTACAATCGGGTATAAAAAGAATTTTATCGGATTTTATATTTTTAACTATTTTAACAGCTGTAGATGAAGTAACACATACATCACAAACTTCTTTAAGTTTTGCAGTTGTATTTATATATGCTACTATAGTTCTATCTGGTTCTTTAGCTTTAAGTTGGGATATAATATCTGGTTCCATTTGTTCGGCCATAGGACAACCTGCAAGTTCATTTGCTAAAAATACTCTTTTTTCAGGAGAAAGCATTTTAACTGTTTCAGCCATAAAATGAACTCCACATAAAATTATATTTTTTGTACTTGCTTTTTGTGCCATTAAACTTAATTGAAAAGAGTCACCAGTATAATCTGCAATTTCAACTATTTCCTTTGCTTGATAACTATGAGCTAATATAGTAACGTCTTTTTCTTTTTTTAGGGTTAAAATGGTTTCTTGAATTTTTGAAATCATTTTTTTCGCTCCTTTTTAATAAATGGTTTTTTTACATGAGTTTTTTGATGTGATGATTTTTCATCATTGAATCCAAGTCTTTCTAATTCGCCATCAGCAATTCTGTTTGAACTATAATTTCTTGTTTTTATAAATTCTTGCATATTTACATATAGCACTGCAAAAAGAGGAATGCCAATTACCATTCCTAGAACACCAAACAATCCTCCACATAAAAATATAGAAAACATAATCCAAAAAGTAGGCAATTTCAAAGAGTTTCCAAGAATTTTTGGTCCAAGGAAATTTCCGTCAAATTGTTGTAATATTAAAATTAAAATAACAAACAATATGGTTTTTTTTGGTTCTGATAGTAGAACAAGTATGGATGCTGGAATGGCACCTATAAAAGGTCCGAAAAAAGGAATTATATTGGTGATTCCAATTATAGAACTTATAAGAATTGCATAAGGCATTTTAAATATAGTCATTAGTATAAAGCAAATCATACCTATAATAACAGAATCAAGCAATTTGCCAGATAGAAAATTAGTAAAAACATCATTTGTATGTTTTGATTTTAAAATAATTTTATCTGCTGATTTAACTGGGAATAATGCGTATATAAGTTTTTTAAACTGCATCATAAACATTTCTTTACTATATAATATATATATAGAAACGATAAAACCAAGAATAAAATCTTTTAACCCAATAAGAAAATTAAAAATTCCATCTTTAAGCATATTTAATGTTTTTTCTAAAAAAGGTTTAAGTTCAGTTGCCCAGTTTAAGAGCATTGACTTAATAACTTCAAATTGTTCTTCAATAGAATTGGTAATAGTTGAACTTATTTTTGGATTATCATTAAAATAACCCATTATATCTTCATAAAGATTGTTTAAACTACTAGGTAACATATTAAAAACATTTGTAAGGTTTATTATTATTTCAGGAATAGCATTGCTTATTAAAATTACAATTAATGCTAGCGTAAAAACAGAAGAGAAAAAAACAGCAAGTGCACGAATAGTTTTTGGATGTTCTTTTTTTCTATTAATTAATTTTGCTAAAATTAATTCTATTTTTTTCATTAATGGATTTAATAAGTATGCAATTGATATGCCCCAAATAATAGGAGACAATATTTTCATTATTTTTAAAAATTGTGCCCAAAACATATCAAATCTAAAAATTAATAATAAAATTAAAATACAAATTGTAAAAACAATTACAAAATATGCTGCTATGGTATTGTATTTTTCATTAAATTTGAATTTCATTTAAGTCCTCCTTTAAAGTACTTGTACTTTTACATTATACTATAAAATAAAAACAAAATAAATAGATTTTTAAAAATAATTCACTAAATATATTTTATATGGAATAAAATAAAAATAAAATTTTGTTTTTAGTCTTTTATTGTTTTAAAAAGTATGGTATAATTAAAAAATATCATTTAAATATTTGCTTTATAATTATTATTTAGCAAATATTATCTCAAGTATATTTTTTGAATGGAGTAGGTTTATGTCATTGCAAAATTTTAACGAATTAAAACAAAAAGCTTTAAAAAAATATTTTAAAAAGATGAATCCAGAACAACAAGAAGCTATTTTTACAATTAATGGGCCAGTTCTTATTTTGGCTGGAGCCGGAAGTGGAAAAACAACTGTTATTGTAAATAGAATAGCAAATATGATTAATTTTGGGGATTCATATTTCACTAATTTTGAACAAAATAATTCTGAAAGTATTGATTTTTTAAATAACTACATCAATAACACAGAGGATGAAGTGGATTTAGAAAAATTAAAAAATTATTTATCTTTATCACCTATAAACCCATGGAATATATTAGCTATTACTTTTACAAATAAAGCAGCAAGTGAGTTAAAAACTAGACTTTCCAGTATGTTAGGCGATAAAGCTGATGACATAAATGCTGCTACGTTTCACTCGTCTTGTGTTAGAATTTTGAGAAGAGAAATAGAGGTAATGGGCTATAATAGTAACTTTACCATTTATGATACGGATGATTCTCAAAGATTAATAAAAGCATGTTTAAATGAACTAAATATTTCAGAAAAACAACTAACACCAAAAACAGTTATGTTTGAAATTAGTTCTGCAAAAAATCAATTGTTAAATCCTGAAGAGTTAAAAGCAGAAGCAAATGGTGACTATAAAAAAACAGCTGTTGCACAGGTGTATAAAGAGTATCAAAAAAGATTAATGTCTGCAAATGCATTGGATTTTGACGATATAATTAAACTTACTGTTGAACTATTTATGGAAAATGAAGATGTTTTGATAAAATATCAAAATAGATTTAAATATATTATGGTTGATGAGTATCAGGACACAAATTATTCCCAATTTAAATTGGTGTCCTTATTATCCCAAAGTCATAAAAATTTATGTGTAGTTGGTGATGACGACCAGAGCATTTATAAATTTAGAGGTGCTACAATTGAAAATATTTTAAATTTTGAATCTCAATTTGAAAACTGTAAAACTATAAAATTGGAACAAAACTATAGATCAACTCAAAATATTTTAAATGCAGCAAATTCATTAATAGTTAACAATAACAACAGAAAAGATAAATCTTTATGGAGCGATCAAAATGATGGTGATAAAATTTGCATATTTAAAGCTATTGATGAAAACGATGAAGCAAAATTTGTTGCCAATAAAATAATCGAAAATGTTAAAGCGGGTTCAAAGTTTAAAGATAATTTAGTTTTATATAGAATGAACGCACAATCAAATATAGTTGAAAGAGCATTAATTCAAAGTGGAATACCATATAGGGTATATGGGGGAATGAAGTTTTATGACAGAAAAGAAATAAAAGATATTATTTCTTATCTATCTGTAATAAACAATGGAAACGATATTCTAAGATTTAAAAGAATTGTAAATGAACCTAAAAGGGGAATAGGCGATACAACAATAGAAATGTTAGAAGATATATGCAGAGATTTAAGTGCCTCACCTATTGAAATAATGAGAAACGCTCAAATATATCCTTTGCTTTCTAAAAAAGCTAATACTTTAAAATCAATAGCAAAAATGTTTGATTATTTAAAAGAACAATCTGAAAAAATGCCACTAGATATGTTCTTAGACCTTCTAATTGATAAAACGGGATATAAAGAATATTTATTATCTCAAGGTGATGAAGGTGCAAATAGATTAGATAATGTAAATGAGTTAAAGACAAATATAATAGAATATATTGAAAGTGATGATAAATCATCCCTAAATGGATTTTTAGAGGAAGTATCTTTATATACAGATATAGATAGATATGATTCAAATACTGATAATGTAGTTTTGATGACAATTCATTCGTCAAAAGGTTTGGAGTTTGAAAACGTATTTGTTGTTGGTATGGAAGATGGTATTTTCCCTAGTAACAGGAGTATTTATAGTGAGGATGATTTAGAAGAGGAAAGAAGACTTGCTTATGTTGCTTTTACTCGTGCAAAAAAGAAACTAAATCTTATACATGCATCACAAAGAATGCTTTTTGGAACAACAAATAGAAATATGAAATCAAGATTTATAAAAGAGATAGACTCAAGTCTTATTGAAAAGAAGGAAAATAAAAAATCTACGGTCAATCAAGTTAGTCCAAAAACTGAAATGGTCAAATCTATTTCTTTGGAAGAGCAATTGGCAAAAAATAAAATGCAGTCAAATTTAGGTAAATTGAAAAATGTTAATTTCTCAATTGGAGATAGGGTTTTACATAGTGTTTTTGGAGAGGGTACAGTTCTCTCAGTAACGGCACTAGCAAATGATTCAATGCTTGAGGTTGGTTTTGATAAAGTTGGAACAAAAAAACTAATGGCTAAATATGCTAAAATAACACTTGTTTAATAAAAATCAAAAAAAATAAAAGGCTATCTAGCCTTTTATTTTTTTTGATTTTTATTAGAAATAAATTTTTAATTTATTAAATGTTTTACCGAAGGTCCAGGGCGATCGGAAAGCCCGGTCGACTCCGCAGAGTCGAAACCCTTGCAAAACCGTAAACTTTACTTTTAATGGCTGGATAGTAACTTGTTTATAGCTATTTTAAGTTAAAGAAAATTAATTTAAAGCACTATAACAATAAACTATTTAAAAACTAAAAATTAAAACAATTTCTTCCTAAATATTTTGCTGAATTTGAAAGTTCTTGTTCAATTCGTAATAGTTGATTATATTTTGCGACTCTCTCACTTCTACTAGGTGCACCAGTTTTTATTTGTCCAGCATTTAGTGCTACGGCAAGATCAGCAATTGTAGTATCTTCTGTTTCACCGGAACGGTGTGAAATTATGGATGTATATCCTGCTTTTTTTGCCATATTTATTGCATCTAGAGTTTCAGAAACAGATCCTATCTGATTTAATTTAATTAAGATAGAATTTCCGCATTTTTCCTCAATACCTCTAAATAAGCGTTTTGTATTTGTAACAAAAAGATCATCTCCAACTAGCTGTACTTTTTTACCTAACACTTTTGTTAGTTCCGCCCAACCAGTCCAATCTTCTTCATCCAAAGCATCCTCTATAGAAAAAATAGGGTATTTATCACATAAATTTCTCCAGTATTCTATTAATTCAGTGGATGAGTATGCTTTTTTGCTTTTTGGCAATAAATATCCTTTTTCTGCTTTCCATTCGCTAGAAGCAGCATCTATTGCAATAACAAAATGTTCATATGGTTTATACCCAGCTTCTGAAACTGCAGTTAATATAAGCTCAATAGCTTCAGCGTCACTACTTAAATTTGGAGCAAATCCACCTTCATCACCTACAGAAACAGTTAGATTTTTTGATTTTAAAATAGAAGCTAGTTTGTGAAAAACTTCTGCACATGCACGCAATCCTTCTGAAAAACTTGGTAGTCCAATTGGCATAATCATAAACTCTTGTACATCTAAATTATTTGATGCGTGTGCACCACCATTCAATATATTCATCATAGGAACAGGAAGAGTAGTTGCATTTAATCCACCTATCAATTTATATAGAGGAATATTTAATGACTTTGCTGCTGCACGACAACAAGCTATTGATACGGCAAGAATTGCGTTTGCACCTAAGTTAGATTTATCATCTGTACCATCTAATTTAATCATTGTTCTATCAATGTTATAAATATCAGAAGCATCTAACCCAGATAATTCTATGTTTATAAGAGTATTTATATTTGTAACTGCTTTCAATACTCCTTTTCCTAAGTATCTTGACTTATCATTGTCCCTCAATTCAAGTGCTTCATAAATACCTGTAGAAGCACCACTAGGAGCAGCACCTAAAGCTACTGTACCATCCATCAAAGTAACCTCTGCTTCAACTGTAGGATTTCCTCTGGAATCAATTATTTCACGACCAACAATTTTTTTGATTATCAAATTATTCATTTAAATATCACCTAAACTTTCTTTTATATATTATTTTTTAAACTTAGCTTTACTAAGTTATCAAATTATAACATATAAAAATTTTTGAGTCAATAAAAACTTTACATGGTGTATAGTTGATGAAAGTGGTTGTAATGAAATGTTATTTAGGAAAATATATATAATATTCAAGATATTATTAAACAAATAAAGTAAAACACACATCATTACATTAATAAATGATGTGTGTTTTATTGCTCCGTAAAATTCCAATAACCGAAAAAATAAATTTAACCTATATTTACGTTGTCTCCCATTAGATATTGTTTCAATATTGCTAAATCAGCAACATCAAATACCCCATCCCTATTTAAATCAGCATAAGGCACGATTTCATTGGAAATAATATAAGTTTTAATTAAATATTGACATAATACCACAAGATCAAGATTATCAACTTTTCCACCTAGATTTAAATCTCCTGATTTCATATCAAGAGAATATGATATTTTGTTAGTGATTTTAGTATAGTGCTTTAACTTAAATATTTCAAAGAAGTGACGATAAATAAAATATGTATAGTATAGATTTTAAAAAACAGGCAGTAAAATATAAAGAAAATGGACATACGTTCAAAGAATTGAATGAGGCATTTAATATATCAGCTCAAACATACTATGATTGGAAAAAGAAATTTGAGCAAGGTTATTTTGAAAAAAAGACAAAACAAACCCGAAGAAGAAAAATTGATAAAGAGAAATTAAAACTGGCTATAGAGGAGAAACCAGATGCATATCTAAGGGAAATCGCCGAAAAATTCAATTGTTCAGAACAAGCCGTTTTCTATGCCTTAAAAAGAATGAATATAACCTATAAAAAAAACATTCACATATTCGGAAAAATCAGAAATAAAAAGGGCTGAATATGTGGAAAAACTAAATTTAATAGATAAAGAAAAACGTGTTTACGTGGACGAAAGCGGAATAAATAAATTTTACCAGCGTGAACACGCTAGAGCTTTGCGTGGAATTAAAGTAGAAGATACAAAAAGAGGACGTAAGTTTGAAAGAATCAATGTTATAGGTGGATTATGCAACGGAAAATATATAGGAATAAAATGCTATAAGAATACAACGAATTCTATCTTTTTTGAGGATTGGTTCCAAAATACCCTTATACCTAATTTACCTGAAAATAGTACTGTAATAATGGATAATGCAAGTTTTCATAGAAAAAAAATACTCAATGAAATAGCTGAAAAATTTAATATTAAAATGTTATTTTTACCACCATATTCGCCAGATTTTAATCCTATAGAGAAATCATGGGGTAATTTAAAAAGAAATTTGTGTGATAGTTT
>Ga0209800_10002780_pt1 | contig 14826 bp, 9 predicted proteins | sample Higcelweek8metaG_FD_187174 | JGI IMG/M metagenome (GOLD analysis project Ga0209800, IMG submission 187174) | Freshwater pond sediment microbial communities from the University of Edinburgh, under environmental carbon perturbations - High... | ecosystem: Environmental > Aquatic > Freshwater >...
AGGAGACCATGAACAGAGCGGACTGGATCCTCGATATAGGGCCAGGTGCCGGCCACCTTGGTGGAGAGATCATTGCACAGGGTACACCTGAAGAGATAAAGAGAAATCCTGCCTCTTTGACTGGAAAGTTTCTCAACGGTTCTGAAAAGATTGAGATCCCCAAAAAGAGACGATCTCCAGATGAGAGCGGCAACCGCTGGATCACCATAAAAAAGGCATCTGAAAATAACCTGCAAAACATTGATGTCCGCATTCCGCTCGGGCTGATGGTTGCAGTTACAGGGGTTTCAGGGGCTGGAAAATCTACCCTTATCAACCAGATTCTCTATCCTGCTGTGGCACGGCAGCTTCACAGTTCAACACTTGAGGTTGGAAAGTATGAGGAGATTGTGGGGCTCTCTTTGATTAACAAGATAATCAACATTGATCAAAAGCCAATTGGAAGAACCCCAAGGAGCAATCCTGCCACCTACACCAAGGTGTTTGATCCGATAAGAGATCTCTTTGCAATGCTGCCTGAGTCCAGAGCAAGGGGGTACCAGAAGGGGCGTTACTCCTTTAATGTCAAGGGGGGAAGATGTGAGGCGTGCAGCGGAGATGGCTACATCAAGGTTGAGATGCACTTTCTGGCTGATGTCTTTGTTCCGTGCGAAGTGTGCCGTGGTAAGAGGTTCAACAGCGCCACTCTTGAGATAAAGTACAGAGACCACTCAATTGCCGATATCCTTGATCTGAGTGTAATGCAGGCGTGTCAGCTCTTTGCAAGCCACCCGCAGATCATCACTATTCTCAATACTTTGATGGATGTGGGGTTATCCTACATAAAGCTTGGTCAGGCTGCAACCACCCTTTCCGGAGGTGAGGCACAGAGGATAAAGCTTGCCCGTGAGCTTGCAAGAAGAGATACTGGTCAGACCCTCTATATCCTTGATGAACCGACAACAGGTCTCCATTTTCAGGATATCCGGCTTCTTCTGAATGTGCTCCAGAGGTTGACAGATGGTGGCAACACTGTGGTTGTGATTGAGCATAACCTGGATGTGATAAAAACCGCAGACTGGGTTATTGATCTTGGCCCTGAAGGTGGCAGCCGTGGGGGGAGAATTATTGCAGAGGGGAGACCAGAGCAGGTGGCAGAGTCAAAAGAGAGTTATACTGGCTATTATCTGAGTCAGACTTTATCAAAGTAATTTATTAAAGATGGAGGAAGAAACATGATACGATGGAAACAGTTTTTGATTCCTGTCAAAGCCTATAATGCAAACCAGGCAAAAAAATTCATTGAAGAGAGTGATGAGGATCAGTTCACTATCCTTGATGTCAGGCAGCCATCAGAGTATGAGAGAGGGCATATTCCAGGTGCAAAGCTTATCCCTATTCCTGATCTTTCCGACAGACTCAGTGAGCTGGATAAGAGCAGAACTCATCTGGTTTACTGTGCCATAGGTGGCAGAAGCAGAATGGCTGCCCAGATGCTTGCTGGCAGAGGGTTTGATAAGGTTATCAACCTGACAGGCGGCTTCAAGGAGTGGAGTGGCCATGCTGCAACAGGGGGCGAGACCCTTGGCATTGCGTTCTTTACTGGCAGAGAGTCTCCGGTTGATACGCTGATTGTTGCCTACTCGCTGGAAGAGGGGCTAAAAGAGTTCTACCTCTCAATGGCTGATAAAGTTAAGAACGAAAAGGTGCGAAAGATCTTCTTAATGCTTGCTCAGATTGAGGTAAAACATCAGGAGACGATTTTTAACCACTTTCTTGAACTCTCAGATGGGAAATCGTCAAGAGAAGAGTTTGAAAAAAATATAATTCCCAGGGCAGTTGAGGGAGGGCTTACTACTGAAGAGTATGCACAGATGTTCAACCCTGACTGGGAATCACCTGAAGATATAGTATCTCTTGCCATGTCCATTGAAGCTCAGGCTCTTGACATGTACAGCCGTGCCGGTCAGGCAACCGGCAATGAGAAGAGCCGGACAATCCTTATGCAGATTGCAGGAGAGGAGCGCACCCATCTGGTTAAACTGGGTGCGCTCATGGATGGGATCATTTAAACAGTTCAGCAAGGAGGAACCTTGGGAAGAGATCTTGTTCTGTTGGGTGGCGGTCACGCCCATATGGTCACTTTGGCAAATCTTGATCAGTTTATTGAAAAGGGGCACAGAGTCACTGTGGTTGGCCCATCTGATTACCACTACTACTCTGGCATGGGGCCTGGTATGCTCAGTGGAACCTATACCCCTGATCAGATACGGTTTGCAACAAAGCGTGTTGTGGAAAAAAAGGGGGGGAAATTCATAAGGGGCAGGGCAGTAAAGATTGACCCTGAAAAGAGGGTGGTTTGTCTGGAATCTGGTGCAACCATCTCTTATGATCTGCTCTCCTGCAATGCAGGCAGTTATGTGCCATCTGCCTCAATTAACGGAGATTTCAAAGATATATTTTATGTAAAACCAATTGAAACTCTGATGGATGCTCAAAAAAGAGTTATTGAAAAGTTATCACAGAACAGACTCAAGAAGATCTCCATTGTTGGTGGTGGGCCGTCATCGGCAGAGATTGCAGGCAACGTGTGGCAGCTTGCCATGAACTGTTGCACTGATAATAGGAGAAGCCAGGGCAGCAGGATTAGATCGCAGAGTGAGACCATCATGCCTCAGATCACCATCTTTGCCGGGAAGAGATTCATGGCCAGGTTTCCTGACAATATCCGTAAAATGGTGATCTCCACCATGAAAAGCCGTGGAGTTGATATTGTTGAATCTGGGTATGTAAAGCAGATTGACAATGGCACAATTCTACTTGAGTCTGGCATAAGTTTTCAGTCTGACCTCATATTCATGGCCACTGGTGTCAAGCCTTCAGCCATATTCAAGGAGTCTGGTCTGCCAACAGGGCCGGATCAGGGACTTCTTGTCAACAGATTCCTCCAGAGCACATCATATCCTGAGATATTTGGGGGTGGAGACTGCATCTGTTTCAAGGATTCTCCCCTTGATAAGGTGGGTGTCTATGCCGTGAGACAGAATCCTGTCCTGTTTCATAACCTTATGGCATCTCTTGATAACAGCCCCCTTACCCCTTTTGACCCTGGAGGAGAGTATCTTCTGATCTTCAACCTCGGCGGTGAGTATGGTGTTCTTAAAAAGAGGTGGTTTGCTCTGAAAGGCAAGCCCGCTTTTGTCATTAAAGATTACATTGACAGCAGATTCATGAAAAAATTTCAGGCCATTGAGGGGTAGGATTTGCGATAAGAACTTAAAAAAAGCATAACGCTGATGGTCAGTGATGAGCAGCGTTATTTTCCAGACACAATACAAAAACAGCCACAGATCAGATAGCTAACCATAACAGGAGAGATGATAATGGTGATGAGAGACCAATCTGCAAACTTTCGTGTTTTATATATCCCCCATGGCGGTGGACCACTCCCTCTGCTTGGTCACCCTGGGCATCAGCATCTGGTAACATTTTTGCAAAACATTGCTGAAAGACTTGGAAGACCTGAAGCGATCGTTGTGGTCAGTGCCCACTGGGAGCAGTCAGTCCCGACCATTACAGCAGGCAGTTCACCCTCCCTAATTTATGACTACAGCGGCTTCCCGCCTGAATCGTATGAAATTGAGTATCCAGCTTCAGGGGCTCCTCTTCTTGCAGAGAAGATCTGGTCACTGTTGAGTGCAAACGGCGTACAGGCCCGGCTTGACAGAGGGTGGGGATTTGACCACGGAGTGTTTGTCCCTCTCAAGTTGATCTATCCTGATGCATCAATCCCCTGTGTACAGTTGTCATTGATAGAGAGCCTTGACCCTTTGGCGCATATAAAGATCGGTCAGGCCCTTAAAGAGTTGAAAAACGAAAACATACTCTTCCTTGGCTCCGGCTTCTCATTCCATAATATGAGAAAATTCGGACAGACCACTCAGGATATGAATAACATTGAATTTGATCAATGGCTTATAAAGACTCTGACAGATCCTGATCTGTCAACCAGAGAGGTTGAAGAGCTGCTTGTTAACTGGGAAGAGGCTCCTCACGCCAGATATTGTCATCCAAGAGAAGAGCACCTTCTTCCACTCCATGTCTGTTATGGCATTGCCGGGAAACCGGCTGAAGTTGTTTTTAACAACGATATTCTGGGTAAACGGGCAACAGCATTTCTCTGGTAGTCAGTTCATTTAAGCGAGCATAATGGTCAAACTTGAAGATGTGAAAAAAGATGCCCTGATACGCGGTATCCAGACAGATGAGATAGTCAGGATTGTACAGGTGGAACCTGTAGGAGACTCAGCTCTTACTGTTTATTACAAGGATAGTCAGGGCAGACTTGGGGAGCAGATGCTGTTCCGTTATGATCAAGAGCGTCTGGAGCTTGCAAAGTCAGGTCGTCCATGGGCTTTTGATGCTTCTGGAGCTGAATTTAAACTTGTCCTTGAAGCCTGGCGTATCTCTCAGGCCGCCCTGTTTGATCCAATGATGGCTGTGCACGCCTCGAATGTGGAACCTCTTCCTCACCAGATCTCTGCTGTTTATGAATCAATGCTGCCAAGACAACCACTACGGTTTGTCCTGGCAGATGACCCGGGAGCTGGAAAAACAATCATGGCTGGTCTTCTTGTCCGTGAGCTGCTGATGAGGGCAGATGCCAGGCGTATTCTGATTGTTGCCCCAGGCTCTCTTACCGAGCAGTGGCAGGAGGAGCTGCTTGAAAAATTTGGAGTCCAGTTTGAGATATTCAGCAGAGATAAACAGGAGCAGTGTCTCTCAGGAAACTATTTTGATGAAACTGACCAGCTTATCTGCCGTCTTGATCAACTCTCCAGAGGTGAGGAGTTACAGGAGAAGCTCAGGAGTACAGATTGGGATCTGATCATTGTTGATGAGGCACATAAACTCTCTGCAAATTATTATGGCAACAAGATCAAAGAGACCAAACGGTTTAAACTTGGCAAACTGCTTGGATCAATCACCCGCCACTTTCTGCTGATGACAGCCACCCCTCACAATGGAAAAGAGGAAGACTTTCAGATATGGCTCTCCCTGCTTGATGGAGACCGTTTTTATGGCAAGTTCCGCGAGGGCGCACATAAGGTGGATGTATCAGACATGATGAGGCGGATGGTCAAAGAGGATCTGTTCAAATTTGATGGAACCAAACTCTTTCCTGAAAGAAAAGCCTATAGTGCCAACTATCATCTCTCCCCTGCTGAAGCATCTCTGTATGAACAAGTAACAACCTATGTGCGCGAAGAGATGAATCGTGCAGATAAACTCAATGGCACAAAAAAGAGTACAGTTGGTTTTGCGTTGACCCAGCTGCAGAGACGTTTAGCCTCCAGCCCTGAAGCAATATTTCAGTCATTGAGACGTCGTCATAAACGTCTGGAAGATCGCCTGAAAGAGACAAGATTGCTGGCACGAGGACAGAGTGTGCATCAAGGAGAAAACCGTAATGGCACAGTTGCTGAAACTCTTGTTCAATATCATGTAAAGAGAAAAATCGACCTGCCTGACAATCTTGATGAGATTGATGAGGAGTTGAGTGCTGAGGATTACGAGACCTTTACTGAACAGGTAGTGGATCAGGCAACTGCTGCCGAGACAATTCCAGAGCTGGAAGCAGAGATTGTGAGCCTTAAACATCTTTTGCAGCAGGCACTTCTTCTTGTTCAATCTGGCAGTGATAAAAAGTGGGAAGAGCTATCCTGTCTGCTTCAGCAGAGGGCTGAAATGTTCACATCAGATGGCAGCCGCCGCAAGCTGATTGTCTTTACCGAACATAAGGATACTCTGAACTATCTTGCATGTCGGGTTAAGGATATGCTGGGCAATCACAATGCTGTCAGGGTTATCTATGGTGGTACAAACAGGGATGAGCGTAGAAAGATTCAGGAGGAGTTCAGAAATGATCCTGAAGTAACTGTACTTATTGCAACTGATGCTGCTGGAGAGGGTGTCAACCTGCAAAATGCCAATCTCATGGTCAACTATGATCTGCCATGGAATCCCAACAGGTTGGAGCAGCGTTTTGGTCGTATTCACCGTATTGGGCAGACAGAAGTGTGCCATTTATGGAATATTGTGGCTTCTGAAACACGAGAAGGAGAGGTGTTTCAGAAGCTTTTCAATAAAATAGAGGTTGAAAAAGGTGCATTGGGCGGTAAGGTTTTTGATGTACTGGGTGAGGCTTTTGATAATGTCTCTCTCAAGGATCTGCTGGTTGAGGCAATTCGCTATGGAGAGAACCCTGAAGTTAAAGCAAGAATGTATCAGGTGATTGAAGGGGCACTTGACAGTGAACATCTTAAAGAGATTCTGAAACGGAATGCACTTGTTGAACAACATATGGGGCTGGAAGAGCTTTATGCTGTCAAGGAGGAGATGGAAAAAGCAGAAGCACGTAAACTGCAACCCTACTTTATCCGTGCCTTTTTTCCCGAAGCCTTTCACTCTCTGGGTGGAGAGATGCGACCTCGTGAGGCTGGCAGGTTTGAGATACGCCATGTGCCTGCTGCTATCAGGGAGAGAGACAGGGTAATTGGAGCAGGCCGCACACCAGTATTGAAAAAATATGAACGGGTATGTTTTGAAAAGCATCTCATAAGAGAGCATGGCAAGCCAATGGCAGAGATGCTCCATCCCATGCACCCTCTAATGAGTGCCACCATAGATATGATAATGCAATCACACAGGCAAAAACTTAAACAGGGTGCGGTTCTGGTTGCTCCTGATGATTATGGAACAGATCCCAGGGTGCTCTTTATGATAGAGCATACTGTAAGGCAGGCATCAACCGGACAGATTCAAGGTGATCCGTCCAAACTCCATAATGACAAGCTGGTTGCCTCACGCAGGTTGCAGTTTGTGGAGATTGATGAGAAAGGCAGCGCAGTTTATGCAGGCTGGGCACCTCATCTTGATCTGCATCCAATAGAAAATCATGATCTGGCTCTTATCAGTGATATACTCAAGGCATCATGGCTTGATAATAATCTTGAGACACTGGCGTTAAACTATGCCTCTGAACAGCTTGTTCCTGATCACTACAATGAGATCAGAGGTCGTAGAGAGAGAGATGCTGATAAAATCCTTGCTGCTGTACATGAGCGGTTGATAAAAGAGATCAACTACTGGTCTGATCGTTACCTCAAGCTGAAAGATGATGTAAGTGCTGGCAGACAGCCTCGTATGCAGCCTGAAATGGCCCGTCGTAGAGTTGATGAGTTGACCGCACGTCTGGAGCAGAGAAGAGCAGAGCTTGTTGCATTAAAGAGTGTTGTTTCAAGTACGCCTGTTGTTATTGGCGGTGCACTGGTAATTCCTCAAGGACTTCTTGCATACAGAAGAGGTGAAACACAATTTTCTGTAGATGCTGACTCCCGTGCCAGAATTGAGAGGATTGCAATGAATGCAGTAATGGAGAGAGAAAAGGGGTTTGGGCATCAGGTTAAGGATGTTGGGGCTCAAAAGTGTGGGTGGGATATCACCTCACGACCACAAGTAAATGATGATGGCTCCATAAGACCTGATCGGCATATAGAGGTAAAAGGCAGAACCAAAGGACAAGGCACCATAACAGTTAGCCGCAACGAGATCATCTATGGACTGAACCAGGCAGATAAATTCATCCTTGCTATTGTTATTGTTGATGGAGATGTATATGAAGGACCATTCTATATCAGACATCCATTCAAGTCTGAGCCTGAGTTTGGTATATCCAGCATTAACTATGATTTGAATGAGCTTCTTTCACACGCTGTGGCTCCGGAGCAAACTTTATGAAACTTGAAAGTATAACCATTGAAAATTTCAGATGTTTTGACAGGCTGACTGTAGAACTCCACCCTGAACTCACAGTGCTGATTGCCCCGAATGGTGCAGGAAAAACAGCTCTGCTTGACGCTGCAAGGATAGCGGTCTGGCCATTTGTTAAAGCCTTTGATCTTGGTGGGCAGGCAGGTAAATCTGCGACCATACAGATTGAGGATGTCAGAATGGTTAAACGTCCTAATAACAGTATGGAATCTGTAATACCTTCAAAGGTAATCTCCACAGGGAGCTGGTATGATAATGCACCTAATACAATATGGATGCAGACCAGAAAACAGATCAAGCCTAATTCTAACACTCTTTATGATTCAGCAACCCGTGAAATGATCAAGTTTGGTGAAAACCTTCAAAATCAGGTAAGAGATGTTGATATAAAAGCTCCTGTGAATCTTCCACTTGTGGCCTATCTTGGAACTGGACGGCTTTGGTATCAAGGACGCCACACATCTATAGCAAAAGATAAAATGCTTGATCGCGGCACATACTCAAGAACATGGGGTTACAGAAACTGCCTCTCGGCGTTATCAAACTATAAACAATTTGAAGAGTGGTATGCCTGGGTTTATCGAAGCTACTGGGAAAAGCAAATTACCAATAATGAAAAGGGTATTCCCCTTGGAACAGAAGGTCAGAATTTTTTAGATACTATCAAGGTGATAAAAAGAGCTGTAAATGAGGTTATTGAAAAAGAGACTGGCTGGAAAGATATTGCCTACAGTTCAAGTCTTGGGCAGCAGATCATATTGAGTCATCCTACTCATGGAGATATGCCGCTGAGTATGCTCAGTGACGGTTTGAGAAACACTATTGTCATGGTAGCAGATATTGCCTTTAGATGTGTAAAGCTCAATCCACATTATGGAGTGGAAGCTGCATTAAAAACAGCAGGCATTGTCATGATTGATGAAGTTGACATGTTTCTCCACCCAGCATGGCAGCAGACCATCATTGGATCGTTGCAAAGAGCTTTTCCCCTGATTCAGTTCATTGTTACAACCCACAGTCCACAGGTACTGACAACAGTGCCGAATGAGTGTATCAGGATAATAAAGGATGGTGAAGTTCACAGTGCCCCAAAAGGAACAAAAGGAGCTGAGTCATCAAGGGCATTGAAGAGGATATTTGGAGTTGACGTTCGTCCTTCCCAAGATGAGAATGCCATTCTGCTCAAGAGTTATTTAGACCTTGTTTATGCTGATAAATGGAGTGCATCTGATGCCATAGTAAAGAGACAAAAACTTGATGAAATATTTGGTAATGAAGAGCCTGCTTTGACAGAAGCGGATCTCTATATTGAGAATAGAAAATGGGAGCTTGAGATTGAAAAAGATAAATAAGACTCTCGGCTCCAATGAACTGACACAGTATGCTCAAACCAACCTCTATGCTGAGTTGACAGGTGTAAAATGGGAGAACTTCAAAAATCATAATAGCGGCAGTGATTATCGTTCTATTCGCACTAAAATTTTAGATGATCAGGGTGGTCTTTGTGCTTACTGTGAAACCAGCATCATTAATTTACCACCCCATAAACAGTAACCAAAGCCCGTAAACAAAATGATAAACAGTGTTTTAATAAAATGGCTTCCTGCTGGTTTCAAACCAGATGGCCATCTTTTTTTACTACCCGCAGAATTCTGCTGGGTAATCATGCAGAAACCTATCTTGCACAGATTCAATATAACGGATAATTAATGTCAAACCTCAAAATTCCTAAAAAGCTGATAGAAGTAGCCCTCCCTCTTGATGACATAAATGAAGCAGCATCCCGTGAAAAATCTATCCGTCACGGACATCCATCAACTCTCCATCTGTGGTGGGCAAGACGCCCTTTAGCTGCTGCCAGAGCTGTTATTTTTGCACAGATGGTAAATGATCCTGGTGGAGAACGTGGCTGGACAAGCACCAAAACAAAAGCTCAGGCTGCCAAGGAGAGAGAGGAGCTGTTTGACATTATCCGTGATCTGGTCAAATGGGAGAACACAAACAATGAATCTGTGCTCAACCGTGCAAGAGAAGCTATAAGAAAAAGCTGGCGGGAAACCTGTGAACTCAACAGAGGAAAACCTGGATTTGACCCTGACAAACTCCCCTCCTTTCACGACCCATTTGCAGGTGGCGGGTCAATCCCTCTGGAAGCCCAACGTTTAGGGCTTGAGAGCTATGCCAGCGATCTCAACCCTGTGGCTGTGATGATCAACAAGGCCATGATCGAAATTCCGCCCAAGTTTGCAGGAAGACCACCAGTTGGCCCATTACCGGCAGGAGAATCACACCTTGATCTGCAAGAGGGGTGGATAGGAGCCCGCGGACTTGCTGAAGATGTCCGACGTTATGGACACTGGATGCGTGAAGAGGCTTTTAAAAGAATCGGCCATCTCTATCCCAAAATTAAAATCACGGAAGAGATGGCTGCTGAACGTGATGATTTAAAATATTATGTGGGAAAAGAGCTGACCGTTATTGCCTGGCTGTGGGCACGGACTGTCAAAAGCCCCAATCCTGCCTTCAGTCATGTGGATGTGCCGTTGGTACGATCCTTTGTGCTGTCCAGTAAAAAAGGTAAAGAAATTTGGGTGGAGCCAGTTATTGACGATGCAGGTTATCATTTTGAAGTAAGAACTGGTAAACAGCCAAAAAATGCCATTGAGGGAACCGTCTTAAGAACAGGTGGCAAATGTCTCTTATCTAAAACAGCCATGCCTTTCAAATATATTCGTGAAGAAGGTAAAGCAGGACGTATGGGTTCAAAACTTATGGCTGTTGTTGCAGAAGGCAAGAATGAAAGGATTTACTTATCTCCTACAAATATAATTGAAGAGATTGCAAGAGAAGCTGTTCCACAAGGAGTTCCAGAGACTGAACTACCAGAGAAAGCACTCGGTTTTAGAATTCAGGAATATGGGATGCTTAAACATAGAGACCTCTTCACCCCCCGCCAACTCGTAGCACTCACAACTTTCTCTGATCTGGTGCAGGAAGCACGACATAAAGTGATTGAAGATGCCAAAGCACAAGGAATGAAAGATGACGGTATTGGAATTGATGCTGGTGGAACTGAGGCAGCTGCTTATGGGGATGCAGTTGCGGTTTATTTGGCGTTTGCAGTGAATAAAATGGCTGATAGAGGTTCCACTATTTGTTCATGGGATTCCTCACGAAGTAGTACGCGAAATACTTTTGGTCGTCAGGCAATTCCTATGACATGGGATTTTGCGGAACCAAATCCCATGTCCGTTTCAACTGGAAATTTTATAGGTGGTATTGGGTGGGCATATGATGTTGTATCAAGAATGTCCGCGAGGCTTTCTGGTTATGCGCTTCAGGAAGATGCAGCCGTACAAGAAATCAGTTCTAATAAAATAATATCAACAGATCCACCTTACTATGACAACATTGGATATGCAGATTTATCAGATTTTTTTTATGTTTGGATGCGTAGATCGTTAAAAGAGTTCTATCCGAGCCTGTTCTCAACAATGGCAGTACCAAAAGCTGAAGAATTAGTGGCAACACCGTATCGTCACGGCAGTAAAGAAGTCGCAGAAGCATTTTTTATAAATGGTATGACAAAGGCTATTCATAATATGGCTGAAAAAGGCCATCCGGCTTTTCCTGTCTCTATCTATTACGCCTTTAAGCAAGCAGAAACAAAAGATTCAGATACATCAAGCACAGGGTGGGAGACCTTTTTGGAAGCAGTAATTAGAGCAGGATTTTCCATTGATGGTACTTGGCCAATGAGGACTGAGTTAGCAAACAGGATGATTGGGTCAGGTACCAACGCCCTTGCATCCTCAATTGTCCTTGTCTGCAAGAAACGGGAGATCAATGCAGAATCAATCTCCCGTCGTCAGTTTCAGCGTGAACTGCGTGAACAGATGCCAGAAGCACTTGAGTCCATGATTGGTGGCAGTGATGGTGTCTCTCCGATTGCCCCTGTGGATCTGGCTCAGGCTGCCATTGGCCCTGGTATGGCTATCTTCTCTAAATATGAAGCCATTCTCAATCAGGACGGCAGCAGGATGACCATACATGACGCTCTGGTTCTGATTAATCGGGCTATAACAGAACATCTGAACCCTGACAGCGGCAACTTTGATGCTGATACTCTGTTCTGTGATGACTGGTTCAGCCAGTATGGATGGGGTGAAGGGGAGTTCGGGCAGGCCAATGTTCTGGCCCAGGCAAAAGGCACGACCGTTGATGGGGTTGCTGATGCTGGTGTTATCATCTCCGGTGGTGGCAGGGTTCGGCTCATGAAATGGGGTGAATATCCTGCTGACTGGGACCCGAAAAAAGATAACCGGACTCCTGTATGGGAGGCCTGTCACCACATGATCCGGGTGTTGAACCAGCAGGGAGAAAACGCAGCAGGAGAGCTGCTTGCAAGAATGCCGGATCGTGGAGAGACCATCAGGCAGCTTGCATACCATCTCTACACCCTGTGCGAGCGTAAAAAATGGGCAGATGATGCCCGTTACTACAATGAGCTGATAGGCTCATGGCACCAGATAGTTGTTGCATCACATGATGAGGGTCATCGTGGTGAACAGCTTGAGTTGGGCTTTTAATCTTCAGGGGGAGGAGTCGTGCTTAAAAAGATAACCATCAAAAATCTGACCGCATTCCCTGAAGCTGAGTTTCATCTTTCTTCCGGGCTGAACATTATCATAGGAGAAAATGGTTCCGGTAAATCTCATATACTCAAAATGGCCTACTCTGTTATTGCAGCAAGTGCTGAAGAGGGGCGAAACCCGAAGGCAGGAGAGCCTACCAAAACTCTTCTCCAGAAAAGATATGCTGATAAACTGATTCGTGTTCTGCGTCCCGAGACTCTGGGAAGGCTTGCCCGTAGAAAACAGGGCAGAGAGCGGTGTGAGCTTGGCTTTTTTTTTGCAGAATCAGATTTGAACAGCAGTTTCGGGTTTACCACATCCAGCAAATCAGAGGTTCAGATTGATCAGTTACCTGACACATGGCAAAAAACAGCTCCTGTTTTTCTGCCCACTCGGGAGTTATTGACGATCTATCCTGGATTTGTCTCAATTTATGAAAATCATTATCTGGAATTTGATGAAACCTATCGGGATACATGCCTCTTGCTTGGTGCTCCGGCACTTAGAGGCCCAAGGGCTAAAAAAGCTGCATCACTGTTAAAACCTCTTGAAGATGCAATGAGAGGAAAAGTTATTCTGGACAATAGTGGACGCTTTTATCTTTCCAGCCCGGGTTATGGCAACATGGAGATCTCTCTTGTTGCAGAGGGATTACGTAAACTTGCAATGATTGCCCGCCTGATAGGGACAGGCTCTTTGCTGGATAAGGGTTACCTGTTCTGGGATGAACCAGAGGCAAACCTGAATCCAAGATTAATCAAAATGGTTGCAAAAGTTATTCTGAATCTCTGTAAAAGCGGTATTCAGATATTTATTGCAACACACTCCCTGTTTTTACTGCGTGAACTTGAAATTCTCTCTCAGGCAAAGGAGTTTAAAAAGGTAAAACATCGCTATTTTGCCTTAACCTTGAAAGATTCAGGTGTTGGAGTTGAACAGGGTGATTCTCTTGAAGAGATCAACTCACTGGTACTGCTTGATGAGGAGCTGGAACAGTCAGATCGATATATGGAAGCAGGAGAGTCAGATGCAGAAGATAGATGAAGGTAGATTAGCGTTTTCATTTCCAAATAATACTTTGGCAACCAAATATGATGGGTGGGCTTTTTACCGTAACCAGTTTAACAGTGCTTTTGGCGGGACAAAAGCCATTGATCTGATTCATGTGGATTCTGATCAGACATGGCTGATAGAGATCAAAGACTACCGGGTGAACCGGAGAACAAAAGCCATAGAGATTGGTGATGAAGTAGCTCTTAAAGTCAGAGACACTTTAGCTGGTCTTGTAGCAGCTAAATGTATGGCAAATGATAGTTATGAAAAAAATGCAGCAGTCAGAGCGTTGGAAAAAAATAGAATTCGAGTAGTGCTTCATCTGGAGCAACCTTTAAAACATTCAAAGTTATTTCCCAAAGTATTTGATCCATCAAAGGTATTACAGAAACTGAAGCATCTTCTCAAGGCAGTAGATGCTCACCCCCGTGTTGTTGATCAACTAACTCTGGATAATTGGCATGATATGAACTGGCAGGTAAAGGGATAAAACAGTTATGAGTCTGAAACCATGGCGTGAAATTGCCCGCCCCCACAAAGATGTACTGGAAGGCACCTTTAAACAGTCGGAGTTTGCAGCAGATATCTCACAGGTTGCATCAGGCAGTGCAACGGCTGAGTATCAGGATGCCCAGAAGTTTTTTTCCCGCACGTTTATTACTGAAGGGATGCGTCTTCTGCTGATTTCAGTTGCCCAGCGTCTTGCAGGTAGTGGTGGTGACCCTGTGATTCAGCTTCAGACATCATTTGGTGGAGGTAAAACCCATACCATGCTGGCTGTGATGCACCTTGCATTACGCAAGGTTGACACAGAAAGACTCGAAGGTATCCCGCCTATCCTGGATGAAGCTGGTATCCACGATATGCCCAGTGCAAGAGTTGCTGTTCTTGACGGAATCAATCTATCCCCTAGCCATCCTCAGAAACATGGAACAGTGACAGCCAATACCCTGTGGGGTGAACTTGCGTGGCAACTTCTTGGGGATGAAGGCTATGCCATGGTGGCTGCAAGTGATGCAGATGGCACCTCCCCTGGCAAGGAGGTTATGCGACAACTGATTACAAAGGCAGCCCCTTGCGTTATCCTGATAGATGAGCTGCTTGCTTTCATGCGTCAGCTTGAGGGGGGTCAACAGTTCAAGGCAGGTACTTTTGACAGTAATATCTCTTTTATCCAGGCATTGACCGAGGCAATGAAGCTTGTGCCCAATGCCATGCTGCTTGCATCATTGCCGGAATCGGAGATGGAAGTTGGCGGTACAATGGGGCAGCGTGTGCTCAACTCTCTGGAGAAATATTTTGCCAGAGTCGAATCAGTATGGAAACC
>Ga0209800_10002782_pt1 | contig 14818 bp, 11 predicted proteins | sample Higcelweek8metaG_FD_187174 | JGI IMG/M metagenome (GOLD analysis project Ga0209800, IMG submission 187174) | Freshwater pond sediment microbial communities from the University of Edinburgh, under environmental carbon perturbations - High... | ecosystem: Environmental > Aquatic > Freshwater >...
TAGTTCTTTTTGTATTTGTTAATTTATCATTTCTTCTACTTGTTTTACTTGTTCAGGGGTTAGTTTGTTGTCTGATGGATAGTCAAATCTTAATCTTTCTGGGGTTATATTACTTCCTTTTTGATATACCTGATCTCCTAATATCTTTCGCAGTGTAGCTAAGAGTAGGTGAGTAGTGGTGTGATATTTAGTAGATATATCTGATGTATCTGCGAGTCCGCCTTTAAACATTCCCGCTGAGGAGGTTCGAGAAAGTTCTTGATGTTTCTTCTGTTCTTCATTAAATTCTTTTGTAAGCTCTAACTCGTCAAATTTTACTTCTCGATTTTTCAATTCTTCGATTGTGAGTTCTAAAGGCCAACCATATGTCTCGTATAGATTGAAAGCTCCGAATCCGGTAGCGCACCAGTTTTTTGTTTCCACAATGGGTTCCTGATCCTTTTCTTTCTTCTTGAATAAATGAAATTTGGGAGCAGAATCAGAAACATATACTGTATCTGTAATTGTCATCTTTATCATTTTATTCTCAAAACGTTTGAGACCATCTTCTAGTGTTTTACTAAACTTTTTCTCTTCCTCTTCTAATATATTCAAAATTCTCTCTCGGTCTGTTTCTAACTTATTCCATATTGGTGAAAACTGTTGTATCGCTATCTCTCCAACCTTTCTAGTGAATAAACCCTCAATACCTAATTTCCTTCCATGTCGTATAGCTCTTCGTATAATTCTTCTTAAAATATATCCCTGTTCATTTCTACTAGGTTCTACACCATCCATAACCATCCAAGTAGCAGCTTTAATATGGTCTGTAATGATTCTTTGAGAAATTAATATATCGTTTTTACAAAGTGATTTAACCAAATCAAATATTGGTTTGTAGATATCTGTTTCGTAGAAGCTATCAACCCCCTGGTTAACACATGCAATTCTGTCCAATCCACCACCAAAATCTACATTATGTCTTCCTAATGGATTATATTCATCTCCAGTCTTAAGATATTCCATAAACACATTGTTTCCAATCTCTAATTTCTTACCATTAACTTCATAGAAAATTTCAGAATCAGGGCCACACGGACCACCAGTTGCTAATCCCCACCAGTTATCTTCTTTTCCATTCTCAATTATTCGATCTCCAACCTCAGCATTAATACCATATTCTTTGAAAACATCTTTCCAGGCTTGTATAGATTCGACATCTTTGGGAGCTGTTTCATCTCCTTTGAATACAGTTGCATATATTTTGTTAATATCAAAGCCCAATTCTTCCACAAAGAACTTCACGGTCATTGTAATAGCTTCTTTTTTGAAGTAGTCATTTAATGACCAGTTACCCAACATTTCAAATGTAGTACAGTGATATGCATCTCCGACCTCATCGATATCTCCAGTTCTAACACACCTTTGAGAGTCCACCAATCTTGTACCCTTAGGATGAGTTTCTCCTTGCAAAAATGGTACCAATGGAAACATCCCTGCATTAACAAAAAGTACAGAAGGATCATTCTCTGGTACAAGTGGAGCACTAGGTATCTCTTGGTGATTATTCTTTTTGAAATATTCAATATATTTATCCCTTATTTCTTTGTATGAAAATGTATTCATAAGGGAGATTATATCAATTTAAGCATACAGAATCTATTCCTTAGTAGCAGGAGTCTCTTCTTGCTCTGCCTGTTGTATCTGCTCATATATTGATGCAAGATCTTCTCCTGGCGCTAGATCTACATTTAAGTCTGGTTCCGGTGGGGTAGGAGTTGTATTCTCGACAGGAGTTTCTTCTACAATTGGTTCTGGAGTAGGGATAGGGGCAGGAACAACAACTTCTTCTTTTGCAATTGGAGTAGGTATAGTTTCGGTAGGAGCTTCTTCTACTGGCTTTGGCTCAACTACTACCTCTGGCTTTTCTTCTACGATAGGTTCTGGCTCTGGAAGGGGCTCAACCTTTGGTTCTTCAACAGGAATAGGGGGCTCGATGATATCAGGTTGCTCCTGTGGAATAGGTGCCGCATAGTTATCCCAAGCATCTTCAACTGGTTTCTCTTCTACAATTGGAGTAACTGGAGCTTCAACCATATTCTTAACCTCTGTAGGAGTAGGAACAAATGCTGGAACCGGCTCTGTAGGAAGGTTAGGAATAATATTACTATCTAATGGATCCTCATCTTTTTTGTACTGCTCCTCTTTCCAGACCTTAAATATGATTATTGGCACTACAATTGCTAATATTACTACCAATATTCCTACGCCAACTATTATTAATGTCCTTTGGCTTATCTCCATCCCAAATATATTTACATATCCATCGGCTGTAGTAGTTTCTGCTTGTATGGTAAATGTCCATGATTTAGTAACCGATTTACCATTTGAGTCCTCAAAGAAGATCTCCATCTTATGGATTCCAGTCTCAAGGTTGTCCTCAGTTTGATATATTACCGTATGCTCTTGAGAAGAAATCTTGTTAATACTGATTGAGGAGGTGATATCTTTGTCGTCTAGCTTTACTACAATACTATCATTATCTATATTGGCATTTGCTCCTGCGATTAATGTTGCCTTTATTGTTACCTGTTGATTCTGAATGGTATCTGTACTGTTAGGAGACATATTTATTACTTGGGGATCATTGAGCACAACGATATCATCATCTTGTGCTGACTCAGTTCCGGTAACAACAATCTCTGGTGAAAGCCCAACACCTGTTAATGCAGGATTCTGGTTGTCTGTTGCTTTAACTATCGCTTTGTAGGTACCAGACTTTAAGTTTGAGGTATCTATGAGGTACGACGTTGTCTTAGAAGATATATTATTGTTTACAACAGTCCAACTTTCCTGATCTGCAGGATTCTGGCTAACATACAACTCATACTTTGTAATTTGATTTAGATCTGAAGCTTCCCATGATATTCTTGTTGACTGGCCTTTGGACACGCTAGTGCTAGCTACTGGAGATATGACACGGACGATGGGGATGTCATTTTCAGCAGGGCTCACACTTATGACCCATGCTTGTGCAGCTAAGTGCTTACTGTAGCCATCATGTATAAAGATATTGGCAAGATAGCTTGCAGGTTGGTCTGTAGATCCCTGAAACTTTATTGTTAATCTTCCATTAGAACCGTCTTCTATGATTGTTGGTTTTAGCCATGAAGCTCCTGGTGTGAATGAGTAACTGTAGTTAATATGGTCGCCATCAATGTCGGTTGCAGTTAAAGTATATTCATATATCACATCCGTCTTTATATCCTGTGATGGCTTAGATCCTGCTGGTACGGATGTAAATTCAGGCATCTTGTTACTTGCCATAGCTTTTAACCCAAGCACGTCATATTCACTACTGATTTTACAAGCCACACTTCCACCTCCAACTTTGGTTATGAGGCCTAGCATATCAACAGTCCCTGATTTAAATGGAGTGAATTTAAAACTTGTAGCTATGGTAATGGGGGAATCATCAAAAGTTTCTTCATGTATTAATGTCCCTGTCGAATCAGATATCTTTAGAGATTCAATTCCTGCATCTTTGAGTTTTGCATCTACCTGTACGGTAATGGCTTTCCCAACCTCAAGCGTATATGGATTAACATTTGGTAGGGAGATTACACATGGATTCTCATCACTAACACTTACACTATCAAATGCCATATTTCTAATATCAAACGATCCGTTTATGACACCCCACGTTACTAGTGGAATTGAAACTAACAAAAAAAACGTAGAATATATTACGAAAAGAGACTTAGATTTTCTTGGGGCATTCCTCATCTTCATTAGATATATAATAAGCGTTATCTGTTGGTTTGTGCAAGTTGATTATTTATTGCTGTCTCTGCTGTCTTTAATGCAGTTTGTGAATCTACGTTGTCTTCGATTATGCTTGTAATAGCTTCATTCAAAGTAGCTTTAACAAAAGACTCATCACCCATTCCCCAAGATGTCATCTTAGATGCGGATGTAGCAATTGCAGAAAGATATGAATTTGTAGTCATTTCGCTATTCAATTCTACTAAGGAATATGGTTCTCCGAATGCTCTTATTTTTGCTGCATTTGAGTACATCGTTTTTTGCTGTTCCTTTTGAGCTAAGAAGTTTATAAAATCCCAAGCAGCTTTTGGATTGGAGCTATTCTTACTTACAGCTTCTGCCCAATAGGTTGAATAGTAGATTGGTTGCTCGTTTGCAGCTAACTGTGGAAGTGGGGAGGTCCCAAACTCAATAGTTGGTGCTGATTGTACAATTTCAAATGCTCTCCAACTTGGGGCTATGAACATTGCCAATTTGCCCTGGAAGAACATATTCAAATCAGTACCTAGACTTGAATCCCAAATAGCATTTTCTCCTTTTGCAAAATTAGTATATGTATCAAGAACGCTTTTTACCTTTGCAGTGTTGAGTGTAACAGTAGTCTTGGTTTCATTAATGATATCTATACCTTGTTCTAGCATTAAGAAGGAAAGGATCTCAGAAGCATGGCTTACATTACTTGAAGTTCCAATAGCTAATCCCGATTGAGTTATTTTCCCTGTAGAGGATTTCTTTGTTAATTTTTCTGCAAGCTCAACAAATGAATCCCAATCTGTTGGAGGGGTAGTCACTCCTGCGGCTGTAAGTAGTTGTTTGTTGTAAAAAACCACCAATCCATCTATTTCTAATGGCATGGCATATATATTTCCATCTTTAGCGGTGAAATCTTCTGTAGCAGTAGGGTAGAAAGTGGTTGCGTAGGTTTCCTTAGACATTACAGTTGTTGGAAGTGGATAGAGGTATTGGTAGTACTTTGGTACCCATGTGTTGTGAATTCTAAAGATATCTGGAGCAGGTTCCGCAGAGGTAGAAGACTGTTGTAAACGAGTATACAATCGGCTTTCGTAGTTAGTATATGTCTGTTGAGAATACAATATCGTTATACCACTATGCGCAGATTCGTACTCATCTATGAGTGGTTGCATAACTGATGATGGTTCCCAAAGTCCCCAGTAAACTAATTCTCCAGTCCCAAGCTCGGAATCATCATTGTTGGTAGCGTTAGCTTTAATTAAAAGAAGTACAACGGTTGTTACTATTACAACTATGAGTGCAATGCCTCCCATTAGGAGATATTTCTTTTTTTTAGGATCTAATGTCTGGAGGTCCATAGTTTGTGTTCTTAATATTTTAAATTTCTCTCTCTGCTATGACCACAAGTCTTTTGGTTCCAATGCCTAGTGGCCAGCATGTCATCATGGTTATTGTTTCCTTGTTGTTCTGCGATTCTAGTATGGAGAAATCATCAGGAGAAACAATCTTTTTACTTCTTACTATGTATTTTAATACCTTATCATCTTTTTTGATATCTACTTCTTGTCCAATATCTATATTACCCAATCTAGAGAAGATTGTCTCGGGCAAGTTTTGATGTCCATCAAAGAAGCTTTCTACTGCGCTATGACCATATATGAAGGAGTTGCCTCCATCACCAGGAAGGGGTGTACCTTTGAAATGTGCTAAGCCTTGTTTGAGGAATTGGTTGTATACCTTCTCGTTGTAGCTATCTACATTGGGTGATATTTTAATATTTGATATCCCAATACTTGTAATGTCTATGTACATGTCTTTGTCATAGTCTTTGTCTATGACTACCTCTTTTTGTGTTTGTGTTACTGGATCGTAATATTGTGATGTGTTAATTGTTCCTAACTGTTGTGAGAGGTTGGCAAAGTAGCTTTTGCCTGGATCGTAGTAGGCGAGTTGGGACTCAATATATGTTTGGTATGATTCTGGTACTGGTTCTACTTTCGAATCCGCTCTTGCTTGCTCAATCATTCCATCGATATATGACTTTGCTAAAGGTATTACCTGACTTCCAATTATAACCAACCCTATGACTGCTAATACCACAGATATATATATCCTTGTTTTTTTGACCTTGGTTTGGCTTTCGGTTTGTATGTTCCAATCGGGATTTTCCATAACGATATATTACCAGATTTGGTTATATAATTGTGAGGTCTACTAGCAAATTAGATAAGCCTTTGCTAAAATACTTGGCTATGGAAAAACGAGATTACTATGAAGTATTAGGTGTAGACAAAAAAGCGACTCAAAGCGAGCTTAAAAAGGCTTACAGAAACCTTGTTAAGAAATATCATCCTGATTCTAACAAGGATGATGGTGCTGAGGAGAAGTTTAAGGAAGTACAGGAAGCATATGAGATTCTTTCTGATGAATCTAAGCGTTCTGCATATGATCAGTATGGTCATGCGGGTACTGCTGGGTTTAATCCTGGTGCTGGGGGATATTCTGATTTTAGTGGTTTTGATGGTAATACTCCTTTTGATATGGGGGATATTTTTAGTTCTTTCTTTGGTGGAGGTAATCAGGGTTTTGATTTTGGATTTGGTAATTCTTCTGGTAGAAGACAAGCACAGGGTGGAGCTGATATTCGTTACAGAGTGAGATTGAAATTTGATGAAGCTATGGAGGGTGGTGAGTATGAGATTAAGGTTCAGAGGGATGAGACTTGTGAGCATTGTGAGGGTACTGGTAGTGAGGATGGTAAGGTTGAGACTTGTTCTGTATGTCATGGTAGTGGGCAGGAAAGACAGGTTCGAAACACTATCCTAGGTCAGATTGCTGTAATGGGTACCTGTTCTAAGTGTAAGGGTACGGGTAAGAGTATTAAGAATGCGTGTAAAATTTGTGGTGGTACGGGTGTTAATGCTACTTCTGAGAAGGTTAAGGTGAAGATTCCTGCTGGTGCATATGATGGTATGATTTTGAGATTTAGAGGTGGAGGGAACGCTGGTAACAATGGTAGCGCTCATGGTGATTTGTATGTTGAGATAGAGGTTGAGACTTCTTCTAAGTTTGAGAGAAGGGGTAATGATATTTATTCTGATGTTGATATTCCTATTCATATGGCTGTGTTGGGTGGTAAGGTTGATGTTGATACTGTTGCAGGTAATGTGGTTTTAAAGATTCCTAATGGTACTCAATCTGGAAGTATATTCAGATTAAAGGGTAAGGGTGCATATATATTGAATGGTGATGGTAAGAGGGGGGATCATTATGTGAGGATAAATATACATGTCCCTGGGAAATTGAATAGGAAGGAGAAGGAATTGTGGGAGGAGTTGAGTAAGGTTTAAAAACCGAAGGAGTGCTCGAAAACGGTATTAAAAAGTACAAGTAATTGTAATGTTAGATTGAATTGTTATTGCTGTGAAGGAGTTAGGTATCACTTATATAGTTTTTCCAAATAGAATTAGTATTAAAATCAAATTTATTCAGTATTTTTGATTACGCATAGGAAAATTAAGAAAAACACAATGGTATAATATAGAATCTAAAGTGAACGATATAGATTATGCTTTATTTGTTTGGTGATGAATCTAGGAACCCCGGTACTGACAATACATTTTGTATTGGATTTCTCATCACTAAAGACTCCAAGCCTCATATTCAGAAAATAAGGGAACTTAGAGAAAAGTATAATTATTACAATGAAATTAAATATTCAAATGGGAATTATTCACAGTTATTGATAGCGATAGATTTGATTGATTATTTCTTTAACTCGTCGGGTCTTAACTTTAAGATAATTGTAAAGGATAAAAAATATTTTGATGTTTCTTTTTACAATAATAATAGGTACGGTGCAAAACCTGAAGATTTAGCTTATGTCTGTTCATATAAAGAATTAACAAAGAGTATTTCACCTCAAAAATTTGGAGAAGAAGAAAAATTCTGTTTGATTGATCAAAAACCACAGACTGCATCAGGGATTTTGACAGATTTTGTGATTAAGAACGATTCTAGTGTCGTTGTTTTCGAGCAAAAAGGTTCTTCTGATATTGCCAATTCAGGCAATTTTGAGGGTTATTCTGAGATGATTCAATTTACAGACCTAATCACAGGCATTATTGGAGGATTGTGTTCGGAAAAATCTGGGAAATGTCAGAATGTTTATAAGAAAAGATTTCTTATTAATTTGGGTGTCAAAGAGAAAGAACTAGCTTCAATATATACCGCTAAAAAGAATTTTTATTATCCTAGCTTTGCAGATGCAAAAGTCAATGTTTGGTATTGGAAGCCTCAGTAAACAAAAATGCCTCGGAAGGTAAACCCCTCTGCTAGGCAGAGGATAGGCCCTCCGAGGTCTTGTTACATACATTATAGAGGTACAGGTATATATGTGTCAAACCCTAAGGAATTGAGTAAGGTTTAATTCGTTTTTTTTCAAACTTTTTGTGCTATCATTTTATCGTTAATATGTTATTTCCAATTATATGGGTAAAAAGTTTGGAATTTCATTCTCCCCGAGTCGAGCATTAGGAATATCTTCAGCAAAAAGTAGTTTTGCAAGGGCAACTGGAATCCCTACGACGAGGCAAGGTAGACAAAGGAAAGTTGGTAGCATGATGGGATGTGCAGTTCAAGCAATCTTTATGCTATTGATTCCTACAGTCACAATAATTGGCGTAGTTGTAGCTTTAACATAACAGAGAAAGTGTTAAGAGATGATTATTCTGTCGTATTAATTATGATATAATCTCCACATATAGATTATTTAATCAAACCATACTCATGGAATTACTAGAAAGAACCCATATAGGGGAATTAGCACAACACATAGGACAAATCATTAGAATAAGAGGAAGAGTAGACACCATAAGAGATCAAGGCAAAATCATATTCATAATGGTAAGAGACAGATCAGGAATAGTACAAACAGTAGCATGGTTTGGAGACGAAGAACTATTCAAAACCGCCAAAACCCTAACAGCAGAATCAGTAATAGATATAACAGGAGAAGTAAAAGAAGCAAAACAAGTAGCATGTGGATATGAAATAGGGATAAAAACATTAAACATAGATTCACTAGCACAAACCCCATTACCAATAGCAATAGAAGCAGAACATACAGACAACGTAACCGCATTAGACAAAAGATTAGACTCAAGATGGATAGACCTAAGAAGCAAAAAGAATCAACTAATGATGGATGTAGCTACCACAATGGGAGCTTCCTTCAGACAATATTGTGTAGATAACGGATGTGTAGAAATCAATGCACCAAGAGTAATTAGTGCAGCAAGTGAATCAGGAGCAAATGTATTTGAAGTAAAATACTTCGACAGAAAAGCATACCTAGCTCAATCACCACAGTTCCACAAACAGATGGGAATAGCATCAGACTTAGAAAGAGTCTTTAACATGGGACCAGTATTCAGAGCAGAGAAATCATTCACAACAAGACACTTAACCGAATATACCAGCTTCGATGTAGAACTCGGATATATCGATTCATTCAAAGATGTATGTAAATATGAACAAGAAATGATCAAAACCATGCTTACAAATGTAAAAGCAAAGTATGGAGACAAAGTAAAAGAAGTATTGGGAATCGATATCAAAGTCCCAGAAGGAGATTTTCCATACCTCTCAGTAGCCCAAGCTAAAGAAAAATTAGCTAAAGCAGGAGTAGAAAGTAAAGATACAGGAGACTTCTCACCAGAAGAAGAAAGAGCAATGGGAGAGATCATGGAGAAGGAAACAGGTTGTGAATTTGTCTTTGTAATTGATTATCCACATGCAAGAAGAGCTTTCTATCATATGAAGAATGCAGAGAATTCAAAACTAGCATTAGGCTATGACCTCTTCTGGAAAGGTATTGAAATTACAACAGGAGCACAAAGAGAGCATAGATTGGAAGAATTAAAAAAGAATGCAACGGAAAGAGGTATGGCATTGGACGGTCAACTCAAAGACTACCTAGAATATTTTGAATATGGATGTCCTCCACATGGTGGATTTGCAATTGGAACAGAAAGAGTACTAATGAAAATGTTAGGCTTCGGAAGTATCCTAGAAACAACCTATTTACCTAATACTCCAAACAGATTAGGAAAGCTACTTTCTAAGATAAAGTAAATTTGACTTGAATATTTTTTAGTGTTAATTTGAATAGAGTATTAAATTAACTGTCCATATTTGATATGTCTATTTCCGAATTTGGTACAAACGCAGATGAATTAGCACCTAGAACAGATGCAACTCCTTCTGTAGAAGCAATTGATGCTCAGAGAGCATATTTGAAATCTCAAGAGACTGAAAATGTAACACAAGAGGCTTCTGTTGAAAGCAGAATGGAGGCTGAAATCGCTCCAGTAGTTGAGGCCGCAAAGACAATTGGCCCCGAATATGCACAAGATGTTGCAGCAGAAACGAATGGATTTGCGAAAGAAACACTGAGAAGCAAAATTGAAGGGAAAGTCTATGATCTTCTAACCTCTGTTGAAAAGAAGGTTGGACAAGGTATTGTGGTCGCCGAGTTGAAGCGAACGTGGGAGATGGAAAGAGAATCTGCTAATAGAATTCAAAAAGGATACTTAAGTTCTCCATTCTGGGATGTTCAAGGAGTTAAACATGAAGGTATCCCTCGAAGTGAAGCACAAAATATACGCTCAGATGTTGAGCTCGCTGAGAAGAATTTGAATTACGGTCGGGAGAGGGTTACTTTTATACCTGGCGGTGAGAATCTGCCTCGCGATGGTAGGAGCTACGATGTAAAGGCGGAAAAACCAACTGTAGATCTATCATTCAGATCTAAGACGGGTCTAGAACCTTTTAGTATTACCAATAGCTATGGAGCAATGCGTGCTGAAACAGCAATTGAATATAATCCTGTTATGCAAACACTTGAACGATGGAGGGGAGATCTAGGAAAGAAACGCCAGGCTGTAGAAAATACGAAGCAAATGATAGCAGCATATAACACAATTCCAGTTGTAGCATAAATTTTTAATAAACTAAAATGACAGAAGAAGCCTTAAAAATTAGAGATTATGTAACAAACAGCGATCTTTCCGAGCGTGCTAAAAATGAGATACTCCCATTACTAGGAGTAATAGATTCACCTGGCGTAAAAGAAAGAATACTGAAAATATTAGAAGTAGAGGGCAAAGTATTAGACGTAGAAGAAAAATTCTTGAATTTGGATATAGACAATCCTAATGGGACAGTTGCCCCAGTTCCACCAGTACCTGCACCAACCAATCCTGTACCTAGTCCTGTTGCTCCCGTTGCTTCGCAACCTATTGCTACAGCTACAGTACCAACTGCAGATGATGCCAACATAGCACAACTACAGCAACAGCTTCACCAATTGCAACAAAATCCACAATAGAAGTTTCAAAAAACTTTGTATTGTGATATACTCAACTTGAAAGTAATACAAAGAGGAGGGTGGGGATGAAAATTCTCACCTTTTTTTTTGAAAGAACTATTTTAAATATAATTTTTAATAATAATTAAACCATGGCAATGACATCAGAATTTGTGTCTGCAATCAACCAAATAGCTTCAGAGAGAGGCATTGAAAAAGAAGAAATCTTTACAGCCTTAGAATCAGCGATATTGGTAGCATACAAAAAAGAAAAATTCATGGATCTCAACCTCTCTCAAGAAGAGGAAGAATCTATGGGAAGCAACCTAACAGTAGAGCTTGATAGAGAGACAGGTGAGTTTAAACTCATAGCTACAAAAGAAGTTGTAAAGAGAGTAACTGATGACAATACTCAAATATCAGCAGCAGAAGCAGAGATGATCTCTCCAAATGTTGAAGTTGGAGACTCAATTCAATTAGAAATGCCAGCTGAAGAGTTTGGAAGAATTGCTGCACAGACTGCAAAACAGGTTATCTTACAAAAGATGAGAGAATCAGAGAAGGAAGCAGTATTAAGTGAATTTAGCGACAAGGTTGGAGAAGTATTCAGTGCTTTGATGCAGAGAATGCAAAAGGGACAGGTAATATTTGAAATTGGAAAAGCTACAGCAGTAATGCCTCAGGAAGAGCAGATATCTAATGAATTCTACAGATTAGGAGAAAGATACAAGGTATTGTTGAAATCTATTGATGATTCCGAAGTCATTGTTTCTAGAGCAGATCCTAAGTTCTTGATTGAGCTTTTCAAATTAGAAGTTCCAGAAATTGAATCAGGTGTTGTTGAAATCAAAGCTGTTGCAAGAGAAGCAGGCTCTAGAAGTAAGATAGCAGTTGTATCTCATCAAGATGGAGTAGATCCAATTGGATCATGCGTAGGCCAAAGAGGTATTCGTATTGCAAATGTTATGAACGAAATTGGTGAAGAGAAGATTGATATCATCGAATGGGATGAAGAGCCAAGAAAGTTTGTAGCTAATGCATTGAGCCCAGCAAAGATTGAAGGTGTAAACCTAAGTGAAGATACAGCTACTGTAACTGTTGATGAAGATCAACTATCATTGGCTATCGGTAGAGAAGGACAAAATGTAAGATTGGCATGGAAATTGACAGGATTCAAGATTGATATTGTTGGAAACGGTGTTAAGAAAGAAGAGCCAAAAGTTGAGGAAGTTAAAGAAGAGGTAGTTGAGGAACCAAAAAAGAAAGCAGTTAAGAAATCTACAAAAAAGGATGAAACTGTCGTTACAGAAGAAGTAGTTGTAGAAGAAGTAAAACCAGAGGAAGTAGTAGAAGAGACTCCAGTTGTTGAAGAAGCAGCTAAGGAAGAATAATAACTTAAAGGATTAAATAATGTCTAAGAAAAGTCAGAGTACAACTCAAGAAATGCGAGTACCAATAGTGACTATCTTAGGTCATGTTGATCATGGTAAGACTACAATATTGGATAACATTCGAAAGAGTAATGTCCAAGGATGTGAAGTAGGTGGTATTACTCAAAGAGTATCTGTATTCACAGTATGTGTAAAAGGCGAAAACAGAATTACATTCATAGATACGCCGGGTCACGAAGCTTTTGATTTAATGCGATCCAGAGGTGGAAGTATTGCAGATATCGTTTTACTAATTGTTGCAGCTGATGATGGTGTACAACCACAAACTAAAGAATCCATCGAGATTATAAATCGTTCTACAGCTAAACCAATTGTAGTCATTAACAAATGCGATTTACCTGATGTAGATCTTCCAAAGATAAAGCGAGAATTGGTAAGCAATGGAATGCAAGTCGAAGGACTTGGTGGATCAGTTCCTGTAATTGAAGTATCTGGAAAAACAGGAAAAGGAATCGCAGAACTTTTGGATTTAATACTTCTCGTTGCAGAAGTAGAAGGACTTCAAGAAAGAGATGCACTTCCAAAGGGAGTCATAGGGAAAGCATTCGTATTAGAGTCAGTTAAAGATCAGTCAAAAGGAAATGTATCATCAATGGCACTAATAAGTGGCCATATATGCGAAGGAGACCTTTTTGGATACAGAATAGGGAAGGAATACTTCATTGAGAAAGTAAAAGGAGTCATAGCTGAAGACAATGCAGACCTATGTCTTTTAAGTGGTGGATGTGGTGGAAAGATATTAGGTATATCAAACTCCTTAGAGTTAGGAACCGAGGTATTTGTATTAGAAAAGAACGATGAGAAATTCCTTAAATCTTTGTACAAAGAAGTTTCGACAGAATCAATAACGGAGGAAGAAGCATTGGATGATTTCTTTGGAGATCAATTAGTAACTAATGATAAATTCTTTAATGTAATTGTTAAGAGTTCATCTGAAGGATCATTAGAAGCATTGAAGAAATCACTTGGGAAAATAGAGGAAGATGGATATACAGCGAAGATCATAAAATGTGGGGTAGGGAACATTACTCTCCAGGATGTCGAGATGGGAAGTCTTTCAAAGGCAATTGTACTAGGGTTTGAGGTTGGTATGGAAAATGGTGTTAATGAATATGCAAAGAACAACAAGGTTTTAGTAAGAACATATGACATAATCTACAAGCTTTTGGAGGAAGTAAACGATGTAGTATCTTTGATGTCTTTACCAAAAGATGCTGAAGAAGAAATCGGGAAAGCAATAGTGAAAACAATCTTTGTACTCTCCAATGGAACAAAGGTATTTGGTAGCAGAGTAGAGAGTGGAATCATGAAAAGAGATTGTAGATGTGATGTGGTAAGAAAAGATGAAATACTTGGAAGTGGAAAGATCAAATCTCTTAGAATTAACAAAGATACTGTAACAGAAGCAAAAACAGGTTTTGAATGTGGTATACAATTGGATACAGATATTGATGTAAAAGAGGGTGACGAGATATATTGCTTTAAGGTAGTTAAATAATCATTGACCGTGGTATTGCAAAGTGATACATTAAATATGTATAAATTTTGCTGCCTAAATATATGTCATCCGAATGGGGTAATGGTGTTGATGGAAGTGCTGAAGGCTTCATGGGTCAGGATGATCTCACCTCTAAAACAGATAATGCATCGAATCCAGATTTGATTATGGCTAATTATAATGCCATGAAGGCTGCGGAAGCTCCACCGCCATTGACTGCGGACAATATTGCAGAGATGAATGCAATGAAGCAATGGGAGGCGAATCAGAAGGAATATGCTGCCGGAGAGAATGGAATGGTAGAAGGACAACAAAATGACCAAATAGAAGTATTAACAGAAGAGGCACAAGAAATAGGGCCAGATTATGCTGCTAGCATGGAGAATGAACTTAGACAATCAGCGGGAGCGATACTAAGAATGAAAGTTGCAGATAAGGTATATGGCCTATTAACTGCTATTGAGAAGAAGATAGGGCAGGGTATCGTGACACAAAATATCCGAGACGGTTTTGCTTCGGATCTATGGCTAGCAAGAGAATACAAAGCTGGGAGAATGGGGGAAGTAGACAAATTAGGTCGAGATGCACAAAGAAAGAGAGCAAGAGAATATGAAAGAGATGTTGCAATTGGTAAGCAAAACATAGGAAATCGTACCGAGGAAGTAAGATTTACTCCGAGTGGGGAGATGCTTCCTTCTACTGGTTATTATGGAATACCTCTTG
>Ga0209800_10002783_pt1 | contig 14817 bp, 13 predicted proteins | sample Higcelweek8metaG_FD_187174 | JGI IMG/M metagenome (GOLD analysis project Ga0209800, IMG submission 187174) | Freshwater pond sediment microbial communities from the University of Edinburgh, under environmental carbon perturbations - High... | ecosystem: Environmental > Aquatic > Freshwater >...
CAAAATAATATCATCAAGATTTTTTCGGTCGCCGCCGTCGCGTTCCTGCCGCCGACCTTGATCGCGAGCATCTATGGCATGAACTTCAAAGTCATGCCGGAACTTGAATGGGGCCACGGCTATCCCATCGCCATCTTGCTGATGATTATCTCAGCAATCTTACCCTTCTGGTATTTCCACAAGAAAAAGTGGCTCTAATCGGATCGAACTAGGTTCAAAACGAAATAGGACGTTCAGGGGTCAGGATTCAGGGGTTAGGATTCAGGGGGGCAGGGAAAGTTTTCTTCCTTTCTTCCTTTCTTCCTTTCTTTCTTCCCTTCTCGTCACTCCCGCGGAAGCGGGAGTCCAGGGTCACAAGAACCTGCACTCATTCGAACGACAGAAATCGTCCCGCGAGCTGCGGTTGTTCAAAGGTAAGAAAACAACAAGAAAGAGAACCAAACGGGATGCCCGCCTTCCCCCTACGCCCCTACGGGGCTTCGGCGCGACAGGTCGCGGGCATGACGGTTGTTTCTAATGATTGGCGTGTCTCTCTTTTCTTCAAGAAAAAAAACAAAAAATCACCGTCACCCCAGATCAGCAAGTCCCCTCTTCTTTTTTCGTCTCTCGGAAATGATCAGAAATCGCTTTATAACGCCGTCAGCGGTTTAATCACGCTGCTTTGCGATTCCGTTTGCAACAGCGTATGCAGCGCGGGAAACAGCCGCCAAAGCGCCTCGTCCATCTTCCACGGCGCGTTCATCAGCACAAGGCCCGATCCATTGAGAAGGTCGCCCCGAACCTCAGGCCGGAACATAAACTCTGCGCAAAGGAGCTTAGGCAATGCCGCTTGCACCAAAGCCTCATGAAAGCGCCAGACGGCGGGGCGTTCTTTAATCGGGTACCAAAGCGCGACCACGGCACCCGGCATACGTTCATGGATAAGCTTGGCTGCCTCAACAAGGCGCTCACTTTCGTCCGGCGTTTCAAACGGCGGATCAATGAGAATAAGTCCTCGCTTTTCGGGAAACGGCAAAAAGGCCTTAAGCGCGCCATAGCCGTCGCGGTGATGAACCTGCGCTTGCGGATCGCCGTTAAAGACATGGCGCAGTTCATGGGCCTCTTCAGGATGAAGCTCACACGCGATCAGCCGATCTTGGGCGCGAAGCTGCCGCCGCGCTAAAACTGGCGAGCCGGGATAGGCACGCAAAACGCCATCGGGGTTCAGTTCATGCAACACGCTCAGATAAGGCTCAAGCTCGGCCAAAGCAGGACGCGCAGCCCATAACCGCTGCACGCCGCTTGCCGCCTCCCCTGTTTGGAGCGCACGCGGATCGGTCAGGTCATAACGCCCACATCCGGCATGTGTGTCCAAAATGGCAAACGGCGCAGGCTTGGCCTTCATGTGAGCAAGGAGCAACGCAAAGACAGCATGCTTGACGACATCGCAGAGATTCCCGGCATGGTAAATGTGCCGATAGTTCATGAAGGCCGCCCGGCCGAGATGATCCGCAACCCCCGCGCCACAACCTCCGCCAAAGGTTCCACCACGACCTGCATATGAAAAGGGCTGGCATGGATCATATGATCCGCGCCCGTCATGATCCCGACGTGATCTTCAAAAAAGACCAGATCACCCCTGTGAAAAACCACATCGCGCCAATGGCACGGCAACGGATGTCCAAAAAGCCCCCGTTGCAGGTCAGCATCGCGCGGCGAATCGATCCCGGCAATATCGAGTACCAATTGCACCAACCCGGCAGCATCAAGCCCCAAAGGCGTACGTCCACCGGAAAGGTATGGCACAGCGAGCAGCTGCCCAGCGGTAAAAACATAATCTGGGCATGCCGCTTCATCGGATGGCGCAATGTGTTTTTTGAAAACAAAGCCACCGCTAGCGAGCGGATAAAACGCGTTTGCGTCGCCATCAAGCGAAACGAACGAGCCCAAGGTCAGCCGATCCGTGACCGTCGCATGCACATCAGGTTCCGCATAAACAAAGGTGCTCAAGACAATGATTCTGTTCATCATTGCCGCGATGGTTTGAATCAAGTGGCCCTTATGCCGGATATAGCCAACATAACGATCATTGCGATTTTGAATCCAAGCGAAGCCATCTTTGCGCGTCTCCAGCACATCGACAAACTCGCCATAGCGGATCTCACTGACCCGCTTTGCCTTCTCATCCGGCGCAGCCCATAAGGGCACAACGCCTTTGACGCACTGAAAAAGCGCAGGCTCTACGAACTTTTTGGCTTGGATAAACGGACGCAACGCCACATCGGCCAAATCTGGCCGAAAGGCGTTGGTGCGTGGGTCAAGATCAACAACTTGGGTCATAAGGGCACGAGACTACCAGAGCAACCTCTGGGGAGAAAGCCCCTTACGCAGCGACGTCCACAGACCAGGTCTGGGCTGGCGCTTCGGCAGGCGCAGCGCCCATAGACGTCGCGGTGGCGGTCATCGCCTCCAGAGCAAAATCCAAGGTCTGCTGGTCTGAAATTTGGGCGACTTCGACCTCGGCTTTCAAAATAAGGTTCGAATAGTCCAAAAGGAACGTTGCGCCCGGCTGCGTACGCTGCACCAAGACGTTGCGACGATCCAGATCGTCCCGCTCGCGGCGGATGTAGCCCAGCTCGCCCAAACGGTCGAGCGCACGGCTCACAGCCGGTTTGGAGATATTAAGCTCACGAGCGAGCCCGCGCACCGTATGGGGGCCTTGGCCGAGATAAACGGAGAGCAAAAGAGCCATCTGCCTTGCAGACAAATCCGGGGCGTCACCACGAACGCTTGTTACTAAACTTTGCCGCCATAGTTCTAAAGCCTGAAGCTGTGTACTCACGATACCGATCCTTGAAGGAGAAAAGTTCAGAAAATTGTCGAGGGCGAGTGTGTGTCAGAGCGCCTTTGATTCGCAAGTCGAAGATTTTGTTATTTACGCGATTCCCTCTCTTGCCGTGGGGGGCAAATGGTTCTAGTGCCCCCGGCTTTGATTCCCTGTGCCGCCGCAGATTTTCGCTTCATGCAAAGGATGAAGTTTGAGCAAAAGCGTCCCCGATCTCAGCGCTTTGAAAACCGCTTTTGAAGCATCGAAACGACCGCCCGCAATGTCATCGGCTCCCCCCCTTCGGGCCGCCCCGGCTTGCCCGGCAGGTTCCATCCCATAAAGTCGAAATGGACCCAACGTTGCGATTTCGGAACAAACCGTTGCAAAAAGAGCGCGGCCGTTATGGTCTGCCCATAGCCGGAAGACGGCGCCGAGGTCAAATCTGCAAACGGCGTCTCGAGCATCCGGTTATAGGATTGGAACAAAGGCAGGCGGCAAACGAAGTCTTCTTGCGCCTGTCCGGCTTGAAGTAAATCGTTGGCTAACGCATCGTCCGTCGCGAACAAAGCCGCAATTTCCGTGCCCATTTCCGAACGCTGCGCCCCGGTGAGCGAAGCAAAGTCGATCAGGATTTCAGGGTTCTCCGTTACAGCTTCCGCCAGGGCATCAGCCAAAACTAACCGTCCCTCGGCATCCGTATTGCCGACCTCAACCCGTAGGCCGTTGCGCATGGTGATGATGTCCGAAGGACGAAACGCGTTCCCCGCAACCGAGTTTTCCGCTGCCGGAATCAAAAGCCGCAAGCGCACAGGAAGCTTCATTGCCATTACGCAACGCGCCACGCCAAGCGCCGCACCAGCGCCGCTTTTATCTTTGCGCATCAAATCCATGCCGCCGCGCGTTTTGATATCAAGGCCGCCTGTATCAAACACGATGCCTTTGCCAACCAACGTAACCTTGGGATGCGCCGGATTGCCCCATCGCAAATCGATCAAGCGCGGCGCACGAGAATGGGCACGCCCCACCGCATGAATGGCCGGATAGTTCTTTTTGAGCAGATCATCGCCGATGATTTCCGTGACCTTTGCGCCGAACATCCGTGCGACTTCGCGCACCGCTTTGCCCATTTCAGCGGGGCCAAAATCTTCGGCAGGCATCGTGATCAGGTCACGCGAAGCAGCAATGGCTTCGGCAAGAACGGTCACATTCTTCATATTGCTTTTCTTTGATAAACAAAGCTTTGCCGTTCGTTCTTCACCCTTTTTATAACGCAGAAACTGGTACGATCCGAGAAGCCATCCTAAGGCCAACTTCTCTTCATTCTCTGCGCGAAGCTTGCCTTCAAAACAATAAAGCCCCTTGGGCAACGCCTTCGGTAAGGCGGCCAAATCCCATAGCCCTACTGGCTCGCTGACCCCAACGACCACCGCCGCCAACGTTCCTGCGGCATCGGAGATCAGCTCAAAGCTTCCCGCCGTGGGCTTGAAGCCGCGCAGCTTTAGGCCATTGCGCGTGGCTGCGCTTTGGCGTTTTTCCCAAGCCTTAAACCCCGCGGCTGTAACCAAAACGAGCGGGATCACACGGCGCGAGGCCGTTTGCGTCAAAAGAGAACTGAGCATAATTTATTCAACCTCCTGCGTGCAGGCCAGATCGGCCTTGCCTGTCAAATAACAATAGCTCACACCGCCCGTCGCCGTATCAATCCGAAAGACCCCGACATTGGCCGTTGTATTGCTGTGCTGCATAAGCATGTAGGGCCCGCCGCTGAGCGCGCTGGCCGGACGGATCGCCCCAGCCAAGCCAAAGCCCAGCACAACGAGCAGCGCCCCAAGAATAAGGCCTTTGAATTGCGACATGGAAAACCTCCTTAATAGAGTGAGAGAATCAGTCAAAAGTCATTGTGCCGGAGAAAAGGGGCAAAAAAAAGCGTCCTCAAAAAAAGCTGGCACAAAAGCCTCGGCCGGATTAGAAAGCAGGAAAGGAAGTTCTTGTTTCGTCTTCTGTTTCGAGCACCGGAGAAAAGCGATGCCCTATGTTGTTACCGAAGCCTGCATCCGTTGCAAATACATGGATTGCGTCGAGGTGTGCCCCGTCGATTGTTTCTACGAGGGCGAGAACATGCTCGTCATCAATCCCGACGAATGCATTGATTGCGGCGTTTGCGAGCCTGAATGCCCCGCCGAAGCGATCATGTCGGATTCCGACGCCCGCGCTGAAAAATGGACGGAAGTGAACCGCGAGTTTTCCGGCAAATGGCCGAACGCGACCCACAAAAAAGACGCCGCCCCCGATGCCGACGAATGGAAAGGCAAAGCGGACAAAGCCAAGCTGTTCTCCGAAAAGCCGGGCGAAGGCTAAGGCCGACGTTTCCAAAACACCCAAAGGGCGCCGCAGGGCGCCCTTTTTGTTTGAAGGCTTATTTGAAAGCCCTCATACGCCGGGCACGAGTCTTGGAAGAAAGAGAACCACCCCGCTCCCCTCCCCTTGCGGGAGGGGCTGGGGGCGGGGTTGGTTCCGCAATGCGGGATTTTGTTTTTATGGCACCAACCCCTCTCCTAACCTCCCCCGCAAGGGGGGAGGAACGGGCTTGTCGCATGGCAATCCTGAGCCATTAGAATAAAGCGTTGCACTTCAAACGTGAATCCTCCCCGGGATGACGGTGATCTTTGGCGTTGTATTAAAGCCCTCATACGCCGGGCGCGAGTCTTGGAAGAAAGAGAACCACCCTGCTCCCCTCCCCTTGCGGGAGGGGCTGGGGGCGGGGTTGGCTTCCGCAATGCGGGATTTTGTTTTTATGGCACCAACCCCTCTCCTAACCTCCCCCGCAAGGGGGGAGGAACGGGCTTGTCGCATGGCAATCCTGAGCCATTAGAATAAAGCGTTGCACTTCAAACGTGAATCCTCCCCGGGATGACGGTGATCTTTGGCGTTGTATTAAAGCCCTCATACGCCGGGCGCGAGTCTTGGAAGAAAGAGAACCACCCTGCTCCCCTCCCCTTGCGGGAGGGGCTGGGGGCGGGGTTGGTTCCGCAATGCGGGATTTTGTTTTATGGCACCAACCCCTCTCCTAACCTCCCCCGCAAGGGGGGAGGAACGGGCTTGTCGCATGGCAATCCTGAGCCATTAGAATAAGCGTTGCCTCTTGTAACTCTGGATCCCACCCTTCCCCCTACGCCCCTATGGGGCTTCGGCACGACAGGTCGGCGGGGTGACGTGGTTTTTTGGGATTGGCGTGGGGCACAATAAACCACCGTCATGCCCGCGACGGCGGGCATCCCGTTTGGTTCTCTTTTTGGTTAGGCCCTCATCCGTCGCGTTTGCTTTCTGGCGCTTCAGCCCCATCGAACAACAGCAAATCGCGTGGCAGTTTCGGTCATTAGAATAACCACCTCTTCTTGTAACCCTGGATCCCGGATAAACCCTTCGGGTTTTCCGGGATGACGAGAAGGTGGGGACAGCTCTTTCCTGCCGCCCTGAACCCTTACCCCTTCAGCAAGGCGAACCAGCGTTCGCAGGCCGCAAGGTCGTTGGCTACGGCGGCTTGGCGGGCTTGGGTTACGGGGTCTTCGCCCCACATGATGGCTTGATGATTTACGTCCAGTTCCGATGCGGCAAGGATGGCAGCAACGCTGCCCTCGCCTTCGGCTAAGGCCAACCCTAAAAGGAGCGAGCCCGCCGCATCGGCTGCGCAGCTCAGCCCCGTCAGGGCAAAGGTATCGAGCGCTTCGATAACGCCGCGCAGCCCTTCGCGGACTTCCGGTTTTTGACGGATCGGCATCACACCGCAGCCAGAAAGAAAGACAACCCCATACCGCTTCGCGCACCAATCGATATAAGGCTGCCACGCGGCGGCTTGTTTGGCGGCCAAACTTTCAGGGCTTTCGGCGCGCAGGCATAAAAGCTCGCTGTCCGTATAGCCCAAAAGCCCTTCGATGGTTTTGCTGCGATCTTTGGCGATGAGATCGAACGCCGTCGCGGCAAATTGCGTGAGGGGCATACTGGCGGGCACAATCTTTTCACCTTGCGCGCGCCATTCAGCGGCAATCGCTTCGGCAAGAGCGGCCGTGCGCAAACGAAAGGGCTTTCCCGCAGGCGTCATCAAATAGCGTCCGTTGCGTTGAAGGACAAAGCCCCCCTCTTCCGCAACCACTTCATACACGGGTTCAACCTTGGTCTTGCTCTTCATGTTTTGCTCTCAATTTCCAGTAATCGCATTACCGATGCCGCCGAGCAGTTTGGCCCCGAGCGTCTTCAGCCCATCCGTCATCGAAGAATCCCCCGGCACAAGCGGCAGCGCACCACGACCGTCTTGTTGATAGGCCATGGCTAAATTGTCAAGCGTAACCGCGCAATCATTATGACCTTCCATATGAAGCATCGACGGCACAGGTTCGTGCGCGTTCTTGTTCATCGTCAGCAATCCTGTCATTTTCTGCAACAAGCCGTTCGTATCAAATGAAAAATTCGGCGAGGTCAAATCGCCATAAATTCGCATGGGTGGCACAATGGCGGCTACACCTACGCTTTTGGGGCGCGTTTGCAAATCCATGTTGATATGCTCGTCCGGCAAGTTGACTGTGCCCGTGCCCGACATGGTTGTGCTGTCCATATCGATGAGCAAGCCTTTGGTCTCCACAAAGCCGTTTGTCACCTTATACCGTGCCGCCATGCAATTGATGCCGGGGCTGACAAACATACTCGCGCCGGGCAGGAACCAATCGACAAGCGAACCAATCACGCTTTGCAGGCCACTCGTCGAAAAGGTGCCCGTATCCATCAGAAGATTCACAGCGCCGTTGGCGTGCGAGGCGAACTCATAGGAACTGCGCCCCTGAGTTTGCAGCGCCATCTCCAAATCGACTTTGCCCGAGATCATGGATTCCATGCCGCCGAGATCCAAAAGTTTGGAGAATTCCAAATTCTTACCTTTAAGAACGGTCACAATTTGCGCGGCCCGTTCTTTAACATTGGCTTTGACAAGCCCCTGCACGCGGCTGCCCGCCATGTCGATGGCAAAAGGCGAAAGCACCAATTGGCCGTCATTGAGCGCCATCTTGGTTTCAAGATTTTTGAACGGCGTGAGGCCCCAGACCAACTCATCGAGCGAAACCGTGAGATCGGCATCAAAGCGCTTGAGGATATCCAGTTCCATAGGCCTGTGCGAAAACAGATGCCCGCCAGACAAAGGACTAACTTCCGCTAAGTTTGCCCACAGGCTCGAAAGCTCGGCCTGTTCGTCCACTGCCAATTGCAAATCACGCAACGCAAAATGAGAACCTTTGATAACGCCCTTCATGAGAGGCCGTTGATGCTCAAGCTCGACTTCGAGTTGACCCGTCAACGTCGATTTACCCGCCGTCGCTTGGAAGTTATCGATCACAACTTTCTTCATGTGGTCGCTCAGACGGCCGCTCGCCTCAATATCCATGCCCGCATAATAGGCGCCGAGATTAAACGGCCATTCCGCTTCATTGAGCGTCGTGAACGACCCGCCGACAAAATCAAGCTCAACCGGAAGTGCAGCCCATGTGCCACGGAAATGCGTGCGAATACCCGTGTCCGTTTCATTAAAGGTCAAGCGCGGCACATCGAAAAGAAGCAGCTCGCCGTCATCGGTTCTCAACCCAAAGCGGCTTTGCTCAATCAAGACGTCCTCGATAGCAAGGCTGAGCGGCGGCAGCTCTTTCGGTTTTTCTTTCTTCGGCTGCGTTTTAAAGAAAACAATCTCTTCTTCCGGGGGCGTCATCGGTTTGGGCACAAAGACCCAATTGGACTGCCCTTGCGCATTGCGTTCCAGCTGCACTTGCGCCTGCCCGACATCGATGGAAACGATCTCAAGCCTGCGCGACAAAAGTTTAAGCGCGTTGACGCGCAGTCCCACATGGCCAATCTCAGCCATAACCGGACGACTGGCCCAGGACGGATTGCTTACGCTCACGTCCTTGAGCCCAATACGCAGACCGCGCGAAAAGGAAAAATGCCACGCCATCGGCCCATCGACCTTGACTTCGCGCCCCGTCTGGCTTGAAAGCGCAACGACAATCTGGCTGCGATAGGCTTCGATATCAAACGTCATCACATAGATCACGGCGACCACGATCAAGGTTAGCGCGATCCCCATCGGCACAAAAAAGCGTTCAAGGCCCGGCGTGTGATGTTTGGCAAATTTCTTTTTCGCGTGTTTGGTCATCGACGCCCTCGTTTGCGGAAAGGATCATCAAAGGAGACATCGGCCTTTTCATCGAAGTTAAACCAACGCCACGTCTTGCGCATCACCGGGCCAAGCGGCGCAGTGACATCAATCATCCCCCGGCGGGGGTGTGGAATGATGAGCCTGCGCGCATGAAGGTGCAGCCCGCGGCCCAGTTCGGCGATAGGAAAATCACAATCCTCTTCGTCGATTTCGGGACCATAAAGCGGATCACCCCAAATCGGCGCGCCAATCGAAGCTAAATGCACGCGAAGCTGATGCGTACGCCCGGTCAGCGGCCATAGGGCGATGAAAGCCGCCTTCCTGTGAGCGCGTTCGACAACCTGATAGAGCGTGGTCGCCGATTTCACCAACGTTTCGTCATCGCCGTCTTCGGCTATGCGCATAATCTGACCGCTTTTGATAAGGGGCTCTTCGATCATCCCCTCATCACGCAGGGGCGCGCCTTTGGTAATGGCCCAATAGACTTTTTGCGTCGTGCGGGCACGAAAGGCCGCCGTCAGCTTGGCGGCTGCGAAATCATTGCGCGCGATCAAAAGCACACCACTTGTATCGCGATCCAAACGATGCACAAGTTTCGGACGCGTCACACCATCGAGGCTCAGCGCCATCAAGCTATCGTCGAGATTCTCCTTCAACCCCGTGCCGCCTTGCACCGCAAGGCCTGCCGGTTTATTGAGCGCGACGACATCTTCATCCTCAAAAAGGATAAAGCTTTTCAATTTTTCGGGATTTCGGATCGGCCTTCCCTTGCCGGGAACCGTTTTTTGGGCGAAAGCAGGGTCCTCGAGCAGATTTGGCGGCAAGCGCACCCGATTCCCATCATCGAGGCGATGGGACGAATCGACCCGTTTGCCGTCCACCCGAATTTGACCCGTCCGAAGCCACTTTTGGAGCTGGCCATGGGTCACGCCGGGAAAGTGCCTTTTTATCCACCGATCAAGGCGCAAATCCTTTTCATCCGGCAAGACGGTCAGGGCGGCATGATTTTTGCCTTTTTCCTTCATTTCTTCAGTGTTTTCCGTATCCATGTCCCTGCCTTCTGGTCTATTCTGAGCCCCGCCGGGTGTGGCGGAAAGGTCACATTATCTCATACCGTTCTTCTTGTTATAGATAGGTTAACAAACTAAACTGTAAACGACTCGTTATCAGAGTGCTTGGAATTTCTGTTGGTTGCCTATAAACATAGTCCCATTCAGGTTAGCGGTTTCCTAAGACCGACCCGAATAGGTGTAACGTGATGCAAACGAAGGGATTTGCGATGCTCCGCAAAATTGTGCTGGCCGCTCTGTGTGCCATTCTTCTTTCGGCTGGGGTTCCCGCTTGGGCTGCGTCCAGCGAAACGCTTTCAGCTGGTGACTCTGCGTGGTCTGCCCCCGAGGGCAATGGCACGCAGGATCTAAGTGCGAGCGTCCTGCCCATGGGGTCTTCGGACTCTGCTGGCTCAGACGCTTTGTCAAACTTTGGGCCATCGAGTGGCACCGTTGTTGGCAACCGTGCGCTTGAACTGCGCGACGAAGTGCTTCGTCTGCGCTCCTCCGTCAGCTTGAACGCTCACGAATTCTCGCTCCTCCGTGCAAACGGCGCTGCGGGCGCGGTGCAGTATCACTCGACGGTCGCGGCCATCACGGCTCGCTTGCAAAACGGCACCACGCGCGGCAACCCGATCTTGCTCCGCCAATGGGAAGAAGCTGAAGCTAGCTTGAACGAAGTGACCAACTCGCTTAACCGCCTCAACGCGTTGCAGACCTCGGTTGCGGCCGATGCTTCGCTCGCTGCTTATATGCTTGAATCCATCCAAGCGGGCTTCTTGCTCTCGGGCGCGGTCGATGAAGATCACGACCAATTGAAGCTTTTGCGCGATGAAGTCAGCCGTTTGATCGTTCAGCTCGACTTCCTGCGCAATCAGGTCGCCGACGACATTCAACGCCAAACCAACTATCTCACCACCGAACGCTCTAACCTGCAGGCCTTGGCCTTTGCCATTACACGTGGCGAATTGCTCGGCAACAGCTTGGCTAACCGTCCGGTTATCGTGAACCCCTCACCTGTGATGATGCTGCCGCAAGCTGGCAGCTCGTCGTCCAGCTTTGCGCCGACACCGAACGCTGCGCCGATGGCGCCCGTAACCTCGGGCAACATCGGGCCGTCGCCGCTGTCGCCTCGCGCGTACATGGAAGAGACGGGACAGCAAATAAGCGCTGCCCCGCCCCAACTTCCCACTGGCGATGCTGCTACGGCGCCCACGACAGGGCGCCTTTTAGTGTTAGTACGGTTCAACCAGCCGGATGTCGATTACCAGCAGCAGCTTTCCGCAGCCGTCAGCGCCGCCTTACAGCGCAAAGCCGATTTGCAATTTTCCGTGATCGCCGTCACGCCGATGAAGGGCGATCCGTCCGAAACAGCAACGATGCAAGACAATGTCTCGCGCCATGCGGAAGACATCAAGCGTGCGCTCGTGCAGCTTGGCCTTGCGCCTTCGCGTATCACGATGGCTAGCACCCAAATGCAAGACGTCTCGGTTCCCGAGGTTCACGTTTACATCCGCTAAGTTTTAAAGAATCAAATCAGCCCCTCTTGCCCGGCATGGCACAGAGGGGCTTTTTATTGCCTGCATTTAAAAGCTGTTAAATCCCCAACGGGGCCGCGCCGGTCTGCCTTTGCGGTGTGGCATGCTCAGGGACCTCGGTCTTACCGGCTTGAAGCTCGGCCTTCATCGCCGCTTCGATCTTGTGCTCGAAGTGAGCTAGGCCCTTCAAAGCAAACTTGGCGAGCGCGTTGGCATCGCCCACGAGCATGCCCTGCGCTATTTTTTGCTCCAAAAGATGCCGTTGTTTTGACAGAAGATTCATCATCGAACCACTAAAGGCCCCGGTCTCTGGATCAATATCGATTTTACATTCTTTGTTGAGCACAGAAAGCTCTTCATTGGTCCATATTTTTTCAAACGCTTTGAGAACGCGTTGATGAGACATCGATGGCAAATCAGATTGACGCGGATCGATCCGCTTTAAATAGTCCGCAATATCGCATTGCGTCGCGTGAAGGTAATCATTGAGAAGCACCGTTGAGACAGCGCGTAAATACATATAATTCTCAACAAAGTTTTCGTTTCCCGTAGCCTTGTGCAAAGCCTTCAGCGCGGTAAGATCTGCGTCAGATTCCCATCCCAACTGAACCTTGTTCGCAAACGAAAGGAAGGCGTCGTAATTGCTCATCATGTTGGGGATGTCTTTTTCATCCGGCGTCTTTTGCCCCACATGCGCAATCTCATGCGAGACGACGATAGCGCGCGTCGCCTGAGCGCTTTCAGAGCCCAAGGCTTTATCTAAACCGCGCAGGCCCGAAAGATTTTCAAAAAAGCTACGCTCGAAAACCGTGGGTTCCAAAAGTTCAGATGGATTATAAATCGTGACGATAACGGCGCGATCATCCATCGTCTGACCAAAGGGCATAGCCATCGGTCCGGAAACGCTTTGCTGTTGCGCGCTTAGCATGCCATCAAGCGCGTTGGCCTCCAAGACAGAGGAAACGCGTGGATCAATATCCGCCTTCCCTTTTAAACCGACGAGACTCGAAGCCAGTTGTCTAAAGATTAGCTGGTTATTCCGCGCGTTGATGTTTTTAACTCTCGCCCATTCTGGCAAGTCTTTTTCCGCTTCTGGACTATCGGGCTCCTGGAGCTTCGGCCCAACCAGTTTAGTCGCCATAACGGCGAGTTGATAATCTTTGGCGGCCATCAGCGCAAACGGCACATTGTTCGCGCTGGCCTTCATCTCTTCACGGATTATATGTTCCGCTTTGGGCGTAAAGAATTCTGCGGCAAAGCTTTTCTGTGCCGCAAAGCCGCCAAGCAAAAGCGCGACACTCGAGGCCAGCGCCATTTTGCGCGTGAACGAGCCGAGGCTTTGCCTTGAGAAAACCTCAAGGCTCGAAAGTTTGAAAAGGCCTTTGACAACGTTTTTCATATAAAAACTCTTGGTTTTATAGCCCCAATGAGGAGCCTTCTGTCTGAACCACGCTAGGTTTTGGCCACTGAAGATTGGGCTGCGTCAACGCGCTTTTTTGTGCGGCTTCGACTTTGACATCAAAATAGGTCATCGCATTAAGGGCCTCTTGCGCCACAATCCGCGCATCCCCCATCAGTTCGCCTTGTGCAATTTTGTGTTGAAGGACGCTGCGCCATCGGGATGGCGTTGACTCTTTTTCCATGAACATCTCGTACCGCTCTTCGCTCGTCCAGACTTTATCAAGCGCTTTTAAGGTTTGTTCCGGAGACATCGTGGGAAGCGATGCGCTTGACGGATCAATTTGTTTGAGAAAACGAGCAATATCAAATTGCGTTGCGTGCCTTAGATCGCCCCTTAAAACAGCCATTGCCGAACGGAAATAATAAAGGTTTTTCACAAAGGCAAGATTCCCCGTCGCCTTATACAAGGCCTTAAGCGCTGTGACATCAGCATAAGATTCTTGTCGTAGCGCTTCCTTGAGCACGCCCGATTCATACAAATCTGAATCGCCGCTATGCGCGAGCTCATGCGCAACTGTAAGCGCGCGGTTAGCTTTGGTTTGTTCTTCGCCCAAGGCTTGATCGAGGCCTTCGATCCCAAGAGCTTTGCTAAAAAATGTTGCATCAAAATCCGTTGGCTCGAAAAGATGAGCCGGATTTTGAACAGCAACGAGCGAACCTTTGTGTAAGGGGTCTCGGGAAAAGATGAAGCAGACAGGTGATGAAACTTCCTCCCCCGCAACGGTCATAATCTTATCGTAAGCGCTCTGTTGAAGCGCCAGGATCACGCGTTGATCGAGCGTTCCATCTTTTTCTAACCCGACAAGACCTTTGGCGGTATAATAAAGTATAATATCGCGTTCAACGGAAGCGATGGTTTTTTGAAACTCTGCTTGCTCCTCTTGCCCTTCTTCCGCTTCAACCTGAAATTTTTTATTGTCTTCCTGCATCGTCTTCGCGCGATTGAGGACATCTTGAAAATCAGCAAGCGCAATCAGCGCCACAGGCATATCTTTAAGGGACGTTTTGATCTCCGCGCGCAAAATATCTTCGGCTTCTGGCGTAAAAAACTGGGCGGCAAAGCTTTTCTGTGCCGCAAAGCCGCCAAGTAAAAGCGCGACACTCGAGGCCAGCGCCATTTTGCGCGTGAACGAGCCGAGGCTTTGTCTTGAGAAAACCTCAAGGCTCGAAAGTTTGAAAAGGCCTTTGACAACGTCTTTCATCAAATGGCTCCGGGTCGCGCTAAAATCTCAAAAATCAAATTTACGTTTCATTAACCACGAGAACACACTTTTCCCTTAGCTCGACCCTAGCATAACAGGGTTGCTAAACGACTAACGGCAGATGAAAAAAAGGCTTAAAGCGAGCGCAATTCGATCACAAAACCCTTGAGATAGGCGCTTTCCGGCAGATGGAGGTGAACCGGATGATCGGGCGCGGCGAAGGTCGTGAAAAGAATCCGCCCTTCCCGCTTGGCTTCTTGCAAGCCTCGCGCGACTTCCTGCGTGAGCAGCGGCAACTCCATATTGTGCGAACAAGACGCGATATAAAGCAGGCCGCCCGGCGCTGTCACTTGCGCTGCCATACGCGCTAATTTGCGATAGCCGCGCGCGCCACTGGCCACATCTTTGCGGCTTTTCACGAAAGGCGGCGGATCGGCGATTACGATATCAAAACGCTCTTTAGCTTTAACGCGCGCTTCGAGATCTTCGAACACATCCGCTTTTTCCCACGCGCAGATCGCCTCAAGCTTATTATGCTCGCTCGCTTTTTGCGCAAGCGCCAACGCAG
>Ga0209800_10002785_pt1 | contig 14803 bp, 14 predicted proteins | sample Higcelweek8metaG_FD_187174 | JGI IMG/M metagenome (GOLD analysis project Ga0209800, IMG submission 187174) | Freshwater pond sediment microbial communities from the University of Edinburgh, under environmental carbon perturbations - High... | ecosystem: Environmental > Aquatic > Freshwater >...
ATATTTAGTACATTTGCTACATGCCATCATCTGTTCTGGACAATAAAGTTGAATACATCAAAGGCGTTGGCCCCGCCAAAGCTGAACTGCTCAACAAAGAGCTTTCGGTGTTTGTTTACCGCGACTTACTTGAATATTTTCCATTCAGATATGTCGACAGAACCCGCATTAATCCAATTGCAGAACTTTCTCCCGATGATTCTTACGTGCAAATTGCCGGCTATTTTGATGGATTCGAGAAAACCGGGCGCACCAGTCACAGCCGGCTTGAAGCATTGTTTTATGACCAATCGGCTTCCATAAAAATCATCTGGTTTCAAAATTTTTCCTGGGTCACCGATAAGCTCCAGGCTGGTATCCGCTATTATATTTTCGGGCGCGTCGGGTTGTTCAATAAACAACATTATATGGCACATCCCGAGGTGTTGACTGAAGAGGATTTCAAACGCCTGCCCTTTTCCGGGAAATTTCAGCCGGTGTACCAAACCACCGAAAAGTTAAAGGCCCGGGGTATCGACTCCCGCACTATTTCAATGTATATATCGCAGGTTGTTAAAAACTGCGAAGGCCAATTTCAGGAAAACCTACCGTTGAGTCTGCTAAAAACCTTACAACTTCCGGGCATTGAAGAAGCCTATAAAAACGTTCATATTCCCGCCGATCAGATTATTCTGGACCGTAGCCTGAAACGTTTCCGCTTCGAAGAAGCGCTCCTGATGCAGCTTCGGTACAAAATCAACAGCGATATCCGAAAAAAAACACCGACTAAAATCATCTTCAGAAAAGTCGGACAGTATTTCAATGCATTTTATAATCAGTCGCTGCATTTCGATCTGACCAATGCGCAAAAAAAAGTAACCCGCGAAATCCGGAACGATTTGGGCAGCGGTTACCGCATGAACAGACTTCTGCAAGGCGATGTAGGTAGTGGCAAAACGGTTGTTGCCATGATGGCTGCCCTGCTCGCTGTCGACAACGGATATCAGGCCTGTTTAATGGCACCAACCGAAATTCTGGCCCAGCAACATTTCAATACATTTTCGAAATGGATTACTGCGATTGGCCTACGCGTAGAACTTTTAACCGGAACAACCAAAAGTAAAGAACGGAAATCAATATTAAGCGGCCTGGCCGATGGTTCCGTTCATGTAATTGTTGGTACACACGCACTGATTGAAGATCCTGTAGTATTCTCCAATCTTGGACTCGCCATCATTGACGAACAACATCGTTTCGGAGTGATGCAACGTGCGCGGTTACATTCCAAAGGCCCTGAAATGGTGCATACATTGGTGATGACCGCCACCCCGATTCCCAGAACACTCGCCATGACTTTTTACGGAGATCTCGATGTAAGCGTCATCGACGAGCTGCCACCAGGCCGGAAACCAGTCAAAACATTATTCTATCAGGACAATCAACGCATACATGTCATCGATCTGATGCGAAAACAAATGCTTCAGGGACGACAGATATATATTGTTTACCCGTTGATAAAAGAATCGGAAAAGCTCGATCTGATTGCCCTTGAGAACGGGTATGAAGGTATAATCCGAGATTTTCCGATGCCAACATACGAAACGGGCATCATGCACGGGCGAATGCCACAGGATGAAAAAGACTTTGTGATGAAACGCTTCGTTAAAGGACTCACCAACATTCTTGTTTCAACCACCGTTATCGAAGTTGGGGTCGATGTTTCCAACGCATCGGTTATGGTTATTGAAAATGCAGAGCGATTCGGCCTATCTCAATTGCACCAGCTGCGCGGACGAGTTGGACGCGGCGACTTTCAATCCTATTGCATTTTAATTGGTGGAAATACCATTTCGCAGGAAGCACAAACAAGAATTAAAGCCATGTTGGAAACAACCGACGGATTCAAAATTGCCGAAGCAGACTTAAAACTACGGGGTCCGGGCGACATCATGGGAACACGTCAAAGCGGCGATTTCGAGTTTATTCACCTCGATGTCGTGCGCGATGAATCCATCATCACCTATGCGCGGCAAACCGCCGATCAGATTTGCTCCGAAGATCCAACGCTATCCAAACCCGCACACCAGTGTTTGAAATCAGCACTTAAAAAGAAATTCACCGGGTTGACACTTTCTGATATTGCATAACGTTGGCATTTTCTTTTTTGAGGTGCATAAATCAAATTAAGTGTATAATGATTCGTGCAAAGTTTTTCTCTATTAGAACCTGTCTGCCAGCCAAGTAGGCACGAATCCGCCGCCGCGGACACGGATCATACAGATCTACACGGACACACCTGCAGTCGGACAGGTAAAACTGATTTCGTTTTTGCAACGTATGGCAAGAGCCGCAATTCGTTACAACAGCATGAATTTCGCAAGCTCGCTTGCAAATTCATGCTGTTGTAACGAATCAACACAACGTAGTTGCGTTGCAGACAGCGGCTTTTGCTATTACTGCTCAAAAATCTCTGTTAATCCCTGCCTGCGTGATGCAGTCAGGCAGGCGTTTAATCTGTGCTAATCCGTGTTCAAAAAAAGAGTGGCACCTCAAAAGATGATTTAGCCATAACGTTGTACTCTGGTTGCCGAGCCATTTTTCGTTGTATATTTGCCTATGCAAAAAACATGTTTCATGCTGTTTCTGCTGACCATCCTGATTGGTGCATGCAATAGGAGTGATACATCTCTGGAAAAGGAGAACGGAGCGGTGTTTCCGGAAGATACCATGACCATGATTCTTCAGGATATTTATCTCGCAGAATCCTATATCCGCCAGATGGAGCGACAAGGCAAAGATGTTAGCGCTTACTCAAATCACGTATATCAAATGCTGATGGAAAAATATCATACCGATTCGGTAAAAATATCCAATTCCATTTTGTACTATGCTGCTAATCCTGAAAAAATGAAACAGGTTTCCGATAAAACACTCGAAAACCTGATTATAAAAGAAACAATGCTTCAAAAAAAATAAAGGTCAGGAAGATTGTTTAGTATACACAGCCTGTATAGTATCCAACGTAACACCATCGTTTACAAAATAATAAAAATCCATCGTGGTTTTGTTGCTCTGCATAGTAGCAGTTCCTTCAACAGTAATGGTTCCCAGACAAAGAGTCTGACTCGGAATCGTTACCGTGTTACCCGAAACAATACCGTAGGCCATTTCTTCAGGGCCCAGATGATGGAAATTAAACATTTTGATTTGAGTACTGTTTGTTGTATCAACCGAAATATCTACCGTGTATGACATAGAAGAACTTTCGGTACATAACCAAATGCCCTGATAACTTTCCCGCGGGTCGGTTGGAACATCTGGATCGTCGGTATCTGGCTCACAGGCAGTCAATAAGAAACTACCGACCAAAATCACACAAAAGATATAAAGAAAGCGTTTCATAAAATTTTTGCGGTTTCTACAAAATTAGTTCCATTTTGTCAGAAATGCAACAAACAAATTGATTATTTTTGTTAACCAGCTCATTTTTCTTCTTATGCTTGTAAAAACTTTTTGTTGCGCCATTCAGGGAATCGAAGCTTTTACGGTAAGCGTCGAAGTGGACCTTCAACCAGGACTTAAAACGTTGTTGGCTGGATTGCCCGACAATGCCGTAAAAGAAAGTATTCAGCGCATTGAATCTGCGTTGACCAACAGCGGATACTATTATCCGGGAAAAAAAGTCGTCATCAATCTGGCACCAGCCGATATGAAAAAAGAAGGTTCGGCCTACGATCTGGCTATCTCTGTTGGATTGCTGGCCGCATCGCATCAGATAAAAACCGATGTCCTCAGTAAACTGATGATTGTTGGTGAACTTTCGCTCGACGGCTCTCTTGCGCCGGTTCGCGGAGCATTATCCGCAGCCATCGAGGCCAGGAAAAGCGGTTTTGCGGGCATTATTGTTCCCGCAGCCAATGCGCATGAAGCTTCGGTCGTCGAAGGACTTGATGTGTACCCCATGCAGGATATCTGTCAGGTAGTACGCTTTCTTGAAGGTTCGGATTGGCCGGAACCCTGTTTGTCCAACTTCGGGCAATCCGAGCAGGAAAATACGGATTACGCGGTGGATTTCGCCGATGTGAAAGGTCAGGAAAATGTGAAGAGAGTAATGGAAATCGCGGCCGCCGGTAACCACAATGCAATAACGTTATAGTTAGATTAATTCAAAAAATCTAACAATTCAATTTTTTGATTTAGAGGAAGTTTGAAAATATCGGAGAGCAGGACTTTATTCAGTGCTTTTTTCATTAAAATAACCTCAGCGGAATTAAAGGCATTAAAATCAGTATCAAGTTTGTCCTCTATCAAGTACAAATGTATTTTGTTCCTCAATTTTCTGAGTTTGTTCAATTCTGCATATATGGAATGGTCAGTACCAAATAACAACTTATTCTCTGTTTTTTTCAACATGCTATCTAAATTCATTTCGACTTCCTTGGGGATATCGAGCTTTGAGTAAAATATTGTTTCAATTTTAATTGGTTTCCCTATTAAATTGACATCTGAAATTGAGCATTTTTTCTCTTCCTTAAATGTCTCAATTTTTTGAAGGCCTTTGCTTTTTAGGGAATAATAAAGTATTGATTCAATAATACCCATACCTGTAATTATAAATGTTTTAACCAACTCTGTATAGATTGAGGCGTGCAAATCCTTTTTCAATGTTTTACTAAGAAACTCCAAATATTGAGAATTATACGATAAGTTTTTAACCAATGCATACGTCCTTGTAAAACTTTGATTTTGTTTTATTCCGGAATTATAAAGTTCTTCGTAATTGCGGACATTTTTGATATCCCAAAACTCATTTTTTTCTTTCATCTGATTAATCCTTTACAATTATGCAAAAATAATCACTTTGAAATTAGGTTCTGTTAGTGAATCAAGATATAACTGTACTATGTTGTATAAAATATTTTTACTGAGTAAAACTGTTTCATAAGAGGAGATGCAGCTTGCAGAGGACACGATTTTAGAATTTAAAATTGTGCCCGAATTTCTGAATATTCAGCAAAAATATTTAGTATATTTGACATTATAACCTGACAATCAGCCAACTAAAAAAATAAATGACTATGGAAAAAAGTGAGCAAATTAAGGTTTACAGTTGTGGTGGATATATCGGAAACTATCAGAAACATCAGCCAACTGCGGAAAAAGAGGATGTGCTTTTACCAACTCCCGATACAAATGAGGCCTCACAACTTGGGACATATTCAGGAGAAATTGAAGTCTTGATGCCAACTGAGTATAATGGAAAGGGAAAGCAATCATGAGAGGTAAAGAACCAACAGCGACATCAAAGCGATTTCCGATTGGTCAAATTCCCGAATATGATTCAGCATATTCAATGAGGATGCAAAACAGCTGGATATTAAATGAAGGCCTTAGGAAAAACAGCCTCGATTTCTTCACAAGATTGACAACCATCACGGATTGCCAAAATGAGCTTATTGACCTGTTAGGGTATGAATCAGGCAGCAATAAGGAGTACACAAAAGACTCAAACGGAAATTTTCAAAAAGCAAAATTGTCATCATTAAAAGCCAAACTCAGCGAAATTGAAAACCAGATTTCGAACTACTTTCAAGGGTTAATAAACCAAGGTATTAAATCTGACCGGAATCATTGCCCAAAGAGTTACCGTTTGGCATTTTACGACACACTTGCTGAAATTGATATAATTCGGCTTGAAACAATACAGATTAAAAAACTTATTGAAAGTTTTGAAAAAGAGGAATCAAAAGTTGTCAAAACAAATGTGTTGAAACATGGCTTGACCTTAGATGGTAAATTGAAAGGTGGCATTTTGGCTGAAATTGGAAACCAAAAAGTAAGTGTGTACCAAGGAAAACTGATAATTGATGATGAACTGAGCCCATATGACGGCATGTCAGTTGAGGATTATCGTGAATTTGCAAAACAATGGATTGAACAAAAACGGAAAAGCATTATGGAAGCTCGAAAAATGCAAGAAAAGGAGATTGGAGAGAAAGGACATTCCTCAATCGTTGTTCCATCACTCACTCATTCTGTAAGGCGAGAAGATTTACCGGCATTTCCAAAATGGGCAAAAAATTTCAAAAAAAACACAAATAAGAAACCATCGTGAACACTCCTTCTGTATTTGTTTTGCTCAAACAAATGATGGCGTAATGTAGGGGCTTACGCTCCTACATTTTTTGTATTTAAAAGCATAGGGATAGGGTGCGCACCCGAACAGACATTTCCCTTGGTGTCCTTCTCTATGCTTTTTTCAATCAAGGGCAAAACACAAGGGATGAATAGGCTTGGAGAAAAAATTGCAAAGAACTGCGATAGGCAGAATAAAGAATTTTATAATTCTTCTGCCTGGCTTAATAGGAATGAGATTTTTGACCACGATTTGCGATTAACAAAGGAGTACAGGGATATTTGTATGGAAGTTTTTTCCACATTATATAAAAACCAAACTGCAAAAAAACAAAAACAAAAACTCATCGACATTGAAATACTAATTGCAAATTTAATCGCAAGCAAAAGAAAGCCAATAAGTGTTTCTCTAAGGAAAAATGAGTATAAAAAAACAAGATATAGGAGGACAAGTTATTATATGCCAGAATTAATCAAACTCATGGAGGAACACAATTTCATTAATAGTGAAACTGGGTTTAACGACAGAAAAGACCCATCTAAATCAAGAAGGACAAGGATTTGGGCTGCCGACCGATTATTAGAAATGTGCAAAGACTTGCCCGTCACCATGATTTCTTCACCTCCCGAAACAGTTATTTTAAAGGATTGGGATAAAACAATATTGTTGGATTATAAAGAAACGCCCAAAACAATAAAAATTAGGCAAGTGCTTACAAAGGCTAATGATGTGAATTTGTCGGCAAATATTTTTTTTAAAAAATACAGAGTTAGCCCGATCCTGACAGCGGTTTTCATCAAGAATTTTTCATACTATGGGCGCTTACATACAAAAGGATACAAACATGCACAGTCATTTTCAAAGAATGAAAGATTGGCGATGCAGATAAATGGTGAGCCAGTTGTTGAATTAGACTTTTCTGCCTTGCACCCACATATTTTATATGCCAATGAAAAAATTCAATTCGATGGTGACCCATATAGAAAAATATCCTCGCATGAACAACTCCGACCAATTTTAAAAATTGCTTTATTAAGAATGATAAATTGCAGAAACACAGTCGAGGCAAAATACTCAATAAAGAAAACCATTTCAAAAGATTTTCCTGAGATATATGACAATTTGAGTGCATTTGGAATAAAAAGCATTTACGATTTAGTTTTGGATATTCTCAAAAAGCATAAACCAATTGCCAAATATCTGTGCAAAGGAAAAAAAACCGGATTGAAACTAATGAATAAGGATGCAGAAATGGCAATTGAAATTGTTTCTCATTTTGTTAACCGAGGAATTCCTATTATTCCAATTCATGATAGTTTCATAATTCAATCAAAATATGCTGAGGAATTGCGGGAGGAGATGGATAAGACATTTAAAAAATATAACGGAGGATTCAAATGTCCAATCAAATAATTGAGTCAATTGTAATACTCAGTATATTAATGCATTATATTCATTTCGTATCAGTTAATACGGTGGTATAGTGTATATGTGTGTGTGTAGTGTGTGTTGTAGTGATTTGTATTGGTTATTGTATTTTTTTTTATTAGGTTTTTTTAGTGTGATTCTTAAAAACTTTTTTTTTGGAAATTGAAGAAAAAAAAACAAAAAAACATAAAAGGAGGATTTGATAATGACTCAGGTATGTCAAACATGTTCACATTCAGACCGAAAGGTAATTGACCGGCGGATTGTCGAGGGTGCCAACTTATCCGACTTAGCACGAAAATATGGTTTATCCTATGACAGTGTTTATTTCCATTCCAAAAACCATATCCATCGCCAATTGGCAACTGCATTTCAAATGAAAGAAATGCAAGATAATTTCAACTTACTTGAAAAAATTGAAAGTATAGTGGATAGGGCTGAAAAAATATTTAGCCGAAATTTCAAGGATGGAAAGGATTTGATAGCATTAAAGGCTCTTTCAGAGCAACGGCAAACCTTTGAATTACTTGCCAAAATTGCCGCTCATATGCACGCGGTCATGGATGTTGAAAATGATATCCAAAATGCAGAGGAATCAGAATTAGCATCAAATGAAATATCGGAGGGGCTGAAAATATTGACTTTTCCAGAGTTAGAAATGTTCCAAAAGCTAATTGATAAAATTAATATGCAGGATGCAAAGAATATCATTATCCCTGAGAAAACAACATCCTTTGAAACTGATGAAATAGAATTTCGCAGGACTAAAATGTCTAAAAAGCAAAAGGACATAACCAAAAGCCCATTAAATATTGATTCTGAGGATTTTGATACAATCAAACCTATTCAATCTGTTGAAATCCCTGTCACCAACAACGGTTTCAGCGATTTTTATAACTATCTGAATATCAGCCAAAAGTTAAATAATAAATAAAAGTTAGACCGAACTTTTATTTTATGTATCTTAGTGGATGGTTAAAAATTAAAGAAATGAAAGAAACCGAAAACAAGCAATCAGAGCGCATTAAGGTTGTTGGGTATGTCAGAGTTTCGAGTGCATCACAAGCCGAAGAAGGAATTAGTATTCCTGCTCAAAAGGAAAAAATTCACCAATGGGCAAATTTGCATGATGCTGAAATACTTGAAATCTTTGAGGACAACGGCATTTCAGGCGTAAAAAGTAATCGCCCAGGATTGAAGTCCGCAATGGAACTTGCCTGCAAAGAAAAAGCGGTATTTGTAGTTTATTCTTTGAGCCGATTCAGCCGCAGCACAACGGACACATTGAAATTGACCAACCAACTACAAAAAGCAGGAGCGGAGTTAGTTTCAGTATCTGAGCAAATAGACACATTGTCGGCAGCTGGTAAAATGGTATTTCGAATATTGGCCGTTTTAAATGAATTCGAAATTGAACAAGGTGGCGAACGCACCAAATCAGCCTTGCAGTATAGGCGCAATCAAGGCAAAAAATTGGGTGGCCTTGTCCCTTTTGGCTACGAAGCCGATGAGGAAGGGTTGCTGACAGAAAACGAAAGCGAACAACAAATTATCCAACAGATTCAGAAAAAGCATGAATCAGGCTGGAAATATGTGAGAATCGCACGTTGGTTGAATACGAATGATATTAAGACTAAGACTGGCAAGTCATGGCAGATTCAAACGGTCAAAAATATCATTCTCTCAAAGCCAAAAACACTAAAAAATCAGAAACCGCAGAAGAGCGGTTCTAATGGCTTAAAAAGTACTGTGACATACAAGCGCACAACTAAGGCAGGAAAACGATTGGAGGGCAATGGAAGCACCGGAAACCATCGGCAAAACACTAAAAACACATCAAATGAAATCAAAAAGCTCTAAAAACTCAGTAAAAACGCTTTTCAGGAGTATTGGTTATTACTGTGAAGTAATGCTGACCGCGGTTTTAACGCATCCTAACCATGTAAAGCGTGAATTAAACAAGCTAAAAGAAAAACGCAATAATCAAAACTTTCAATAATGGCAAAGGCATATAGTTACATAAGATTCAGCACGCCTGAACAACTCAAAGGCGACAGCCTACGTAGGCAATTAGAGGCGACTGAAAAATACTGCAAAAGCAAGAATCTAACATTAGATACTTCCCTCCAATTGCAGGATTTGGGCATTTCTGCGTATCATGGCGCTCACAAAGAGAAAGGAGCATTAGGGGTTTTCTTACAATTAGTGCATGATGGCAAAATTCCCGAGGGTAGTATTTTAATTGTCGAAAACTTAGATAGATTAAGCCGTGAGCAGGTTTTGGATGCGCTTAATCAATTCATGAACATCATTCAAGCCGGAATTAAAATTGTAACGTTGCAGGATGGGCAGGAATATGACAAAAGAGGTGTTCAAGACAATTGGGCAAAGCTAATTATATCCATTACCTATATGGCAAGGGCACATGAGGAAAGCCAAACAAAAAGCAAGCGTTTGAAAATGGCATGGGAGCAAAAACGCAAACTGGCCGCCGAAGGAAAAATCATTACAAAAAAAGTTCCTGAGTGGATCAGCATTGAAAATGGAAAATTCAAACTCATTCCCGAAGTTTGTAAAGTCATTGATTTAATCTACCGCAAAAAACTATCAGGCAAAGGTGCCGCTTTAATAGCGAAAGAATTGAATACAACAAAGGGCATTTGGAGCCCAGCCAAGGGAAAAAGAAATAAAACAGGTGGTTGGCGCAAAAGTTATATAGTAAAGCTTTTATGGAATAATCGTGCATTGATTGGGGAGTATCAAATGTATGAAATGATTAATGGAAAACGTGTACTTGTTGGAGAGCCAATTCCAAACTATTATCCGGCAGCAATAGACAAGGATTTATTCAATAGCGTACAAGGACAAATTCAGGCTAATCATAAATTGAATGGCAATGCGGGAGGCAGGACTGGAAAGGCAAGAAATGTTTTTACACATGTAGCAACATGTGGCTTGTGTGGCTCTCCAATGCATTTTGTTGACAAAGGAAACACAAGTAAAGGCGGACAATATTTACATTGTGACTCCGCACAAAGAAAATTGGGCTGTGATGCAAAGCGTGTGAGATATGATGAGCTTTTAAAGTTTTTTATTAAGGACTTTGATGAATTAAAGGTATCTGACTTACTCCCAAATTCAGAGGATGCGAAAACAGAAACTTTACAGCTGGAAAATAAAATCGGCTCAATTTCTTTTGAGATTACCGAAGTCGAAAGAAAAAAAGCCAATTTATTATCATCAATCGAGGTTGAGGATGATACGAAGCTGAGTCAGGCATTACGCAATAGATATAAGGAACTAAATGAATCCCAAAAAGTATTAAAAAGCAAAGTCCTTGACCTACAAAATCGTTATAACTCCCTCACATCAAGGAATATTGACATGCAGGCAGACATTGATAGTATTAAAGCACTATTCAAACTCATAGATTATAAAAACGATTCCGATACAGCAATTAGCGCCAGAATCAAATTAAATAATCAAATACGAAGAATTTGTAAAAGCGTAAAGATTTATCCTTCTCAGGGTGAATTACCGGAATCAGATGAAATTGGTATTGAGCGTTGGTACGATTCAAGATTTATTAAGAAAATTACAATTCAATTTAATGACTGTAAGAATCTTAGGATATTGAATTTTCAAGGGTACTCTGAAATTATGAAATAAAATAGTATAACACAATAAAATACCACATTGTTTTATTGAAGTTTGATTACTTTTGCCCCAAATAATAATAAAAGGGATGGGCAGTTCAATTATTCCAAGCGAGGCAATTGATAGAAGGCTATACTGGATTGAAGAAATACGAAAACTGAGTGGTACTTTCAGTGATGATTCTGACCGCTTGGCTTATGAATTACGTCAGGAAATTTCAAGAGATGGTGTTGAGGCATTAATTAGCCATTTAAGATTGTGTGGATGTATTCCAGAATCTTATGAGCATGATTCAAGTGAAGAAAAACTTTATTCTAAATACACTGATAATTTATTAGCTTTAGCATACGAATATATGGGAATGAGAAGCATCGTTATAAAGGAACGTGCTGATGTTGCTGATGTTGAGGGTTATTCTAATAATTTCACATTTGTTGGAGATGCTAAAGCCTTTCGATTAAGCAGAACTGCAAAAAACCAGAAGGACTTTAAAGTTCAGGAAATGGATAGATGGAAGCATGGGAAACAGTTTGCAATGGTTGTCTGTCCTATATATCAATTGCCAAGTAAAACAAGTCAGATTTATCAGCAGGCATCGTCACGAAATGTCTGTATTTTTACTTATTCCCACTTGTCCTTATTAGTAAATTATGCATCAAAAGGACATCAGGAGAATTCACAAATAATATTAAATAATGTTTTTAATGCAATTCCGCCGCTAAATGCATCTAAAAGTGCTTATGTTTATTGGCAAGCAATAAATAAATCATTACTTTCATTTTCAGATGAAATTATAGACTTATGGAGAATTGAAAAAATGGCTTCAGTTGAATCAGTTAAAATCGCAAAAGAAGAAGGGTTACGATTTCTTTCTGAAGAAAGAGATAGAATTATGAGAATGACACACGACGAGGCACTTAAAGAATTAATTTCAATAAACAGAATTGAAAGTCGAATGACGACAATTAAATCTGTATCAGACAATGGTTTATTTGGAGTAATATAAAAATATGGTGAAGAATTTGTTTAATAAAATCATTGAAGGCAATTGCACAGAAGTGATGAGAGAGATGGAAGATGATTTAGTTGACTTGACAATTACATCACCTCCATATGACGAATTAAGAAATTACAAAGGTTTTGTTTTTGAATTTGAAAAAATAGCAAAAGAGTTGTACCGAATAACAAAACCTGGTGGTATAGTTGTTTGGGTTGTGTCAGATGCAACAAAAAAAGGAAGTGAAACAGGAACGAGTTTCCGACAGGCATTATTTTTTATTGAAGTCGGATTCAATTTACACGATACAATGATTTTTAGAAAGAAAAATCCTATTCCTCAAATTTATAGAAAACGGTACAATAACGAATTTGAATATATGTTCGTTTTCAGCAAGGGAGTTGTTAAAACACACAATCCAATTATGGTTGATTGTCTTCATGCAGGTTTGGAATTGAATGGCACAACTTATAAAAACTTTTCTAAAAATGAGCAGACAAGAGAAAAACAAGCAAATCCTGTAAGAGATAAAAAAATAAAAGGAAATATTTGGGAATACGTCGTTGGAAAGAAACAAGAGGACCAAGAAGCCAAAGGGCATCCAGCTCCTTTTCCTTGTGAATTAGCGAGAGACCATGTTTATTCTTGGACTAACGAGGGAGACCTTGTTTTTGACCCTATGTGTGGCAGTGGGACAACGTGTAGAGTTGCTGTAGAATTGGGGAGGAAATATTTGGGGATTGATATAAGTAATGAGTATTGTAAAATCGCAAGGGAACGAATAAAAATAATTGAAAATCAGACAAAAATAGCATTGTAAATCAATCACTTAAACCGTATACAATGTTATCATGATTGGCCCACCAGGCAGTGGTAAAACCATGCTGGCACGCCGGCTTCCGACCATTTTACCACCAATGACGCTTGATGAAGCACTTGAAACAACAAAAATTCACTCCGTCTCCGGCAAACTGCCAACAGGAACAGGGTTGTTGCAGCAACGACCATTCAGGTCGCCGCATCATACCATTTCAGACGTAGCATTGGTGGGAGGTGGCACCTATCCACAACCCGGCGAAATCAGCCTTGCACACAACGGAGTGTTGTTTCTCGACGAATTGCCTGAATTTAAAAGAACCGCGCTGGAAGTCATGCGTCAACCTCTCGAAGACCGCATTGTAACAATATCACGCGCACGTTTTAGCGTTGACTATCCTGCTTCTGTTATGCTAATAGCCGCCATGAATCCATGTCCATGTGGTTATTACAACCATCCTGAAAAAGATTGTTCCTGCGGTCCGGGCATCATCCGGCGATACCTCAGTCGGATATCGGGACCACTGCTTGACCGCATCGATATTCATATTGAAGTGACTCCTGTCCCATTCAGCAGTTTAAATTCACAAGTAAAATACGAATCCTCGGCAACCATCCGCGAGCGGGTTATCAAAGCACGTGAGATTCAAAAAGCACGTTTTAAAGATCATAAAACGACAAATTGCAACGCCCATCTGACGCCGGCCTTGATGAAAAAGTACTGCCACCTGGATAGCAGCGGTGAGCAATTACTGAAAACCGCTATGGAGAAGTTGAATTTATCGGCCCGCGCCTACGACCGCATTTTGAAAGTGGCTAGAACCATTGCCGATCTCGATCAATCTGAAAACATCCAGCCAGCGCATCTGGCTGAGGCCATTCAATATCGCAGTCTGGACCGCGAAACCTGGGGGATGGTGTAACCCCAACATGCATTATAATACAAGCCATTTACAAATCGCCCACCCCTGATTCACGTTCTGCCTGGTTGTGGCTCATCCAATCACGCAGATACTGTGTCGAAAATAACCTCGTTGCTTCAGCATAACGCGGTGAATGAGCATTTAATACCAAAATGAATTATATATTGGTCCAAGAGCTCTTACCAAGAGGCGCAATCATCATCCACCGTGTCATCCAGAATTTATTTCAGGATCGGCGGTGGATGATGAGTCACGCATGGTAGATACTGAAACGAGTTCAGTATGACACCATGCGTGGTAGACCGATTTGGTCTGTTTTAAAATCCGTTTTGGTATAAGTCACACAGACACAACTCCGGATCTACTACTGTGGATTTTGCAAAAGAAAATTGATCAAAAAAAAAGCTGTTTCCATTGCAGGAAACAGCTTTTTTCAAAATACGCTTACATTCTCTAGAATTCCCAAAGGTCGTGCTCGAATTCGAATACTTTATTTTCTATTCTTTCGCTTTCAAGCAAAGCACCTAATCCGGCTTCGTAGCTATTTATGTACCGATCATACACGTTTGACTCTTTGATCACATAGCTTCCAAACAAACGTTTAAAAAACCAATCATCATAAGTCAGACGCTGACCGTCATTGAAGCGGTTATACACTTCGTTTTTCACAAGTATATTACGAGCCTGCGGAAAATAAATCCAGAAATCGGTACGATAACCAATCCATTCACCATTGTCATCATTTTCGTCACGGACAGGGCACATACCCAGAATCCGGTATTCCAGCACTGAACGCTGACGATCAAAAATAACATCTTCCTTAACGCGGAACATGGTAACCATAGATGCATCTATTTCGGTTTTCAT
>Ga0209800_10002787_pt1 | contig 14796 bp, 10 predicted proteins | sample Higcelweek8metaG_FD_187174 | JGI IMG/M metagenome (GOLD analysis project Ga0209800, IMG submission 187174) | Freshwater pond sediment microbial communities from the University of Edinburgh, under environmental carbon perturbations - High... | ecosystem: Environmental > Aquatic > Freshwater >...
TTCTACTTTCCTATGCCTTTGATCAACGGGCCAGTGATATCCATATTGAGCCGAAACGAGAAAAATGTCTGATCCGTTTCCGGTTGGACGGTCTGCTGCATAACATTCATTTATTACCCAAGCCGCTCCATGCGCCGATTGTCTCCAGGGTTAAGATTCTTTCCCGTATGGATCTGGCGGAAAAACGCCGTCCTCAGGATGGCCGGATCAAAACCAGCCACAACAATAAAGAGGTTGAACTGCGGGTCTCAACCGTACCGACCGCCTTTGGCGAGAAGGTGGTTATACGGATTTTTGATCCTGATATCCTGTTTCAGGAGCTGGATGCAATCGGCTTCTATGCCCGCGAATATGCGCTGTATGACAGTTTTATCCACCGCCCGAACGGCATAATTCTGGTGACCGGTCCGACAGGTTCCGGTAAAACCACGACCCTTTATTCCACACTGCGAAAGCTTTCTTCACCCGAGATCAACATTGTTACCATTGAAGATCCGATTGAGATGGTGATGGAGGAGTTTAATCAGATTGCGGTACAGCAGGGTATCGGGGTTACCTTTGGCAATATCCTGCGTACCATCTTGCGGCAGGACCCTGACGTTATCATGGTGGGTGAGATTCGTGATCAGGAAACCGCTGATAATGCTGTCCAGGCAGCCTTGACCGGGCATCTGGTGCTGTCAACCCTCCACACCAACGATTCTCCTTCATCCATAGCCCGTCTGCTTGATCTGGGGGTTCCATCCTATCTGATCACGGCCACTGTGGCTGGTATTATTGCCCAGCGTCTGTTACGAAGGATCTGCCCTCATTGCAAGATTCCCCGTAACCTCTCCAGCGAAGAACGCATCTATCTGCAGATGCCTGATGAAGAAGTTACCGTGTATGAAGGTGAAGGGTGCCAGGAGTGCCGTGGTACCGGTTACAAAGGACGTACCGGCATCTTTGAGGTGCTTGAGATAAATGACCGGATCAAGCCGCTGATCAGTGACAAGATCGATCTTGGAGAGATCGTCAGGGCGGCAGAAAAGGATGGCTTTACTTCATTACGCCAACTGGCTATCCGTAAAATGCTGGAAGGTTCAACCACCTACGATGAAGTGGTCAGTATTACCGGATAAGCAACAAAAAGGCCTGCATTGCAGGCCTTTTTGTTGCTTATCTTAATGCTGCTTTGTCGTATTCAAAACAGTAAACCTTACCCCCTCAATCCCCCTTACATAAGGGGTGCGGGGAGGGGGTAAAGGTTTAACGCACTGCTCACCTGACTAAGTAAAATACGTAACCTGATTAACAGCCGGCAGTTTTCTGAATAGTTCTGATGATTCTGGTATCACTGTCATAGCGGAGTCGCAGTTCATCGCCAACCCGGACCTTGCGATCCTTTATTTTTTCAAGGTTATTGTTGTCTCGTACCTGCAATGCAATCGGGGCATCGGTTTTGCGGTCTTTCACTACCATCTCGGCACCGCCTGAGATCATCTTGATTGATGTGACATTGCCGATCATCTTCATCTCGCCAGCAAATGCCGATGTAGCCAACGTAGTAAGTGTGAACATAACAACCAGTGCATACAACTTTTTCATGTTTCCCTCCTGAGGTACGCCGTAAAAACGGCAGGTTTTTGGTGGTAGGCACCTGAAGCTTTGACTCATTTTTCAAGAGTATAACCCAAGTTCCATCAGCGTCAATACTGGTCTGTTATTATTATTGAAATTTAATCTATACATGGTAATGCCTGATGCTTCATCAACAAAAGCATGCTGAATTGGTTGACAGCCCTGTCTACTGCGTGCTACCGAACCGGATATGAAGACTACTGAAATCACGCTTATGCCTCTGCTTGAATCCCTTGTCTCCGGCAGTCAGCTGACTGAGGAGCAAGCTATTGTTCTGGCCAATCTTTCACCTGCATCTCTGCCACAACTGTTTACTGCAACAACACGTATTCGGGAGCAGTATTTTGGAAACAGGATTTCTCTCTGCTCGATTGTAAATGCCAAGTCAGGGCTGTGTCCGGAAGATTGCGCATTTTGTGCACAGTCCTCGCATCATGCCACCGGTGTTACCACCTATCCATTGTTGGAACAGAAAACCCTTCTTGCCGGGGCGCGGGCTGTTGCAACCCATGGGGCTGCCTGCTACGGCATTGTGACCAGCGGTAGTGGTATCAGCCAGGGGGAGGAGCTTGAACAGGTCTGTTCAGCTATCAGTGCTATTCGGGCTGAAGGAAAGGTTGCGCCCGGTGCATCGTTGGGTACGTTGACCAAAGCGGCGGCAGACCGGTTGAAAGCGGCAGGCCTGGTAACCTATCACCATAATCTGGAGACATCCCGCAGTTTTTTCCCGCAGATCTGTACCAGCCATAGCTATGAAGATGATGTTGCCACAGTACGGTTGGCAAAGCAGGCTGGTTTGCGGGTTTGTTGTGGCGGTCTGTTTGGTCTGGGTGAGACGATGAACCAGCGGGTTGAACTGGCACTGACCTTGCGCGAGCTGCAGGTTGATTCCGTGCCGATCAACTTTCTGGACCCGGTGTCCGGTACACCGCTGGCAACCATGCCACAGCTGACGCCGCTTGTCTGTTTGCATATCATCGCCCTGTATCGCCTGATCCTGCCTGATAGGCATATTACTATCTGCGGTGGACGTCAGCGTAATCTGCGAGAGTTGCAATCATGGATTTTTATGGCCGGTGCAAGTGGCGTTATGACAGGTGATTATTTGACCAAAGAAGGCCGTCAGCCTGAGGATGACCGACGTATGATTGAAGATCAGGGGCTGGTGATTGCAAAGGAGATGCTGCGATGAACAACGGACTTTTTATTACCGGTACTGATACCGGTGTGGGTAAGACCATAGTAGCGGCAACCCTGGCGCGTATTCTTAAACTACGCGGGGTTAAGGTCGGCGTTATGAAGCCGGTTACCAGCGGCTGCGTAGAACGGAATGGCGAACTGGTTTCTGAAGATGCCGAGTTGTTGGCCTGGGCTGCCGGTGTTGACTGTACGGATGATGTTGCACCCTATTGTCTGCGTGAGCCTGTGTCACCGGTTGAAGCAGCGGCTATTGATGGGGTGAAGATTGATTTCAGCAAGATTGCGGCAAGCTATCGTCGTCTTGCTGCACAGCATGAATTTATGATTGTGGAGGGGGCAGGTGGACTGATGGTGCCGCTGAATGGCGGTCTGCTGATCGCTGATCTGATCAAACAGCTTGATCTTCCACTGCTGGTGGTTGCCCGTCCTGGCCTTGGAACCATTAACCATAGCGTGCTGACCTGTTTTGCAGCAGGTCAGATGGATATTGAGGTCAAGGGGGTCATTGTCAACCGTTTTCCTGCTGCCCCCGGTTTGGCTGAAAAAGGGGCTTCACATCAGATTGGCTCACTCTGCGGGGCGCCTATTCTGGGGATCTGGGATGACCTGCCAGGTGCTGCAGAAGAGGTAGTAGAACGGCTGGCAGAACAGTTCAATCGAGATCCCAAGAGTGACATTATATTGCGAGTGCTGGGAGGTGTCGAGGATCACGGCTGCTCAGGCGCTGCATCTTCGGAAGGATGTACCTCCGGTTCTTGCTGCAGCTGCGGGTGAGTCCGACAGGCTCCTAGGAGCCTGTCGGACTTAGGATAAATCTGCTGCAAATATGCCTGGACGGTTCATATTTCGCCGTTTTCTCGGTCAATAGAACAACTAGTAACCTTCAAAAACGACAAAACCTGCCCTCGCCCAGTCAAATTTTCGCTACGATTCCCTAAATCCGACAGGCTCCTGGCCTGGGGTGATGAACAGGTCGTCATCAGAGCTGTCAACTCCCAAGGCTGACAACACATGCTCTGCCAGCGTATTTGGGTCAAACTTGGCTACAAAATCATTGGCGCCTGACTCTTCAGCCTTCAGATGATTGGTGGGGTTACTCATGGAGCTGTGCAGTATGATCATCGTATTTTCGTAGGACGGCATACACCGCAGGGATCGGGTAAAGGTAAAACCGTCCATACCGGGCATCTCAATGTCGGAAATGATCAGATCAAAGGGGCGTTCCCCACGTTTTTTCTGTTCTTCAATCATAGCAAGCGCCTGAATTGCTGATGATTGGGAGCTGTGCTCAAACCCCAGGTGGGTCAGGGTCTGCTGCATCATGGCCAATGCCGTACGGGAGTCATCCACCAGCAGGATCTTGCGGTCCTTTAGATAAGCACCTCGGGCGGCAAGGTCATCATTTACCTCGGTTTTAAAACCCACTACCTCTGAAAGAATACTCTCTATATCAAGGAGCAAAATTGTTTCGCCGGTGTCACTATAGGCCACCGCCACCAGTGAGCGTGCCTGGATGGCGTCCGGTTTTCGTATCTCATCCCATCCTCTGGTCAGCAGGGTTTCCGGGGCAGAAATGATGAAGGCATTCAGCTGCTGGCTATATTCGCAAATGATCAGGTAGGCCAGCTGCTTGTCAAAGGAAACCGGGTCCATGTCAAGGGCCTCGGAAAGATCAATGGTTACAATTGGTTTACCCCTGAAATCAACAGCCCCCTTAACCGCATGATGGGCATGGGGGATACGGTCAAAGCGGGAAGGGCTCTCAAGGATTTCAATGATTTTAAAAACATTTATGCCGTACAGTTGACCGTCGCTTAATCGAAAGGTCAGCATCTCCATCTGGTTTGAACGGGAGAGACTGGTTCGTTTCAGGGCCTCATCAACTGTTGTTGTCACCGTCATGTCAGATCCCTTCGCCAGATGTTAATGTTTTGACGCAGCTGCCGCGTAATCGATTGTCCTGTACTGCATCAATCTGTACCACAACTTCCTGATTCTGCAAGGAGGTCGCTGTCGGATAACAAACGTCCAGATAGTTTCGGCTCAGGCCGGACATTATGCCTGTTGCGGGATTATAGGTTTGTCCCAGAATCTGCAAGGAACGGCCAATAAACCTATTTTGAAAGGCGTCCCGTTTGGCTGTTGCAAGCGAACGGAGTTGTTCTGCCCGTTCCTTGATTATCACAGGCGGCAGATGCCCGCTCATTGTTGCGGCCCTGGTGCCGGGGCGACGGGAATAGGGGAAAACATGCAGATCAGCCAGCGGTAGTGTTTCTAGGAGTTGGCAGGTGTCCAGGAATTCCTGTTCGGTTTCTCCGGGAAAACCGGCGATCAGGTCTGCCGCAATGAAGGCATCCGGCAGCACCTGCGCAGCCAGCTCCAGTCTGCTACGATACAATTTTGTATCATACTTTCGTCCCATCCGTTGCAAAACAGTGTCTGACCCGCTCTGTAACGGGATATGCAGATGCGGACAGATGCGTGAAGAACTGCTGAAAAGTGACAGCAGTTCATCGGTCAGTTCGTTTGGCTCAATTGATCCAAGGCGCAGGCGAGGAACTACAGCTTGCTGATCCAGTCGATGCACCAGTTCAACCAGACTGCAGCTGCGGTTCAGATCAATTCCGTATGCTCCCAGATGGATTCCGGTCAGTACCAGTTCCAGATATCCGGCAGTTGCAAGCCGTAGTGCTGCCTGGAGGACTTCTTCAGGAGCAACAGAACGGCTGGGACCCCGTGCTATCGGCACAATACAGTAGCTGCAGCCTGATTCACAACCGTTCTGGACCTGCAGAAAGGCACGTGTATGTTCTGCAAAACTGGTCAAACGAAGTGATCCGGCCCCTTTCAGACGAGTCAGGTCGGTTACCTGATGAACGTCTGCCCTGATCAGATCACAGATATTTTTTTTCTCTTCATTACCCAACACCAGATCAACCTCTGGCAGGTTGATCAACGCTGCAGGGGCTACCTGAGCATAACAACCGGTTGCAACAACCTTTGCCTGAGGATTCAAACGGCGGGCACGTCGAATCAACCGACGTGATTCCGCATCGCTGCGAGCGGTGACCGTACAGCTGTTGACCAGGTACAGATCGGCAGATTCGCTGAATGGAACCTGTTGCCAGCCAGAATCGAGAAGCTGCTCGATCATCTCAGCGGTCTCAAACTGGTTGACCTTGCAGCCCAGGGTGGCGATGGCAAAGCGTTTTATGTGGTGCTGTCCAGCGCCTGTCATGAAGCGATCGGGTTCAGCTCTACCCGGCTCGCAGGGCTGTTTTCCTGTTTGGAAGGTTTTAGCATATTGTCCTGCTTTTGGAACAGTCGTTGGGACTCGATCTTACCTTTGTTGATCAGATATTGTCGTACTGCAGCGGCCCGTTTCGTTGCCAGTTGTTGCAGTTCCTGATCTCCCACGGTGATATTTGCAATGATCAGTTTCTTCATCTCTGCATCCGGCAGATCCTTTACCATACCGATCAGATTGCGTGGTTTGGGGAACTTCTCCTTTAGATATACTGCCTTAAGATAACGGGAATATTCGGTTGTCTGGATCAGCATCTTGTCTGCGTCATCTCCTTCCTTTATCTGCCGGTTTTTGGCCAGATCAAGAAGTTTCTCCTGACGCATCTTCTGCAGTAGCAGTTCAGAGCGATACCCTTCCGGATCTTTTTCTTTGTCAATATAACCGGATAGTTCAACCTTCAACCCTGGTCTCTGTTGCAAGGCTGCGGAAAGGGTGGTCAGTTTCTTTTCTTCAGATGGAGCCAGAACAGCAGAGCCTGGTGTGAAGCTGACACTGCTTAAATCTTCAGTGGAACCCATCATGGACGAAAGTAGCGCAAAGGGAGAGGTGGCTGCCTTGACAAACAGATTGGTAACCACTTGCCAGACAACACCCCAGATGCTGAATTTGGGGTCATCGGTTCGACCGGATACCGGCAGATCAAGTTTGATCTGCCCGTTCCGATCCTTCAGAAGTGCTATACCCAGGCGTACCGGCAGTTTGGTAGCCTTGTCGCTTTCCACTGCAGTTCCGAAGGTGAACTGGTCAACAAAAATCTTGTTTGTAGCCTGCAGCACCTTGTTTTCAATATGGTATTTAAGATCAAGAAACAGCTTGCCCTTGTCAATCTGATACCCCAGATAGGTGCCTGAATAGGGCGTTGCCGGAGCCAGTTCAATATCTTTAAAGGAGATCGTAAGGTCAACAAACAGATCATTGCGCAGCGGATTGACAGCTCCGGTTATCTGCAGGGGAGAGTGGTTTTCTAGGTTGCCGCGCAGATCAACCTCTGCCTTGGTGTTCATATCTGAAGAAAGACCACTGACCCGACCGCCCAGGTTATAGAACGTGGTCTGAAACTGTTGTGGCAGGTTGGCATCACTAAAGTCCACAGTACCTTCCTGAATACTCAGAGAGTCTATTTTTATCTGGGGTTTCGCTGCTGTTGCAGGTTGTGCTGAAGCCAGCGTTGGAGCTGATTCCCGGGGGTTGGTTACGGCACCTTGCTTTTTGCTCACCAGATTCTGCAGATTGAGCGTTCCGTCTTTGCGGATTGCAATCCTTGAAAAGACACCATTCAATGCAACTTGTCGGATCGCCAGGGAAAAAGGTGATATATTCCCACTTATCTGATCCAGTTGCAGACTCTCCCATTTCAGCAAGTCCTCTTCATGCGCTGAATCAACAGCATGGAAACCCCGCAGACCGGTATTGCCACTGAAGCTGCCTTTAAGTGTGCCGTCGCTCCCCAGCGCAAGATCAAGTTTCATGGTGCTGTCCAGGGTACCTCCCAGCACGAAAAGGTTGACGTTATCCGGGATGTAGCTTTCAAAATCCTGGATCGGCAGCTTGGATAAACTGGTAGTACCGTTAAATCTGAATGGTTGAGGGGTGAGATTGCCTGAAATTTTGATCGGCGTGTCTGAGCCGTAGATAGCGTTGAAGACAAGCGGTATGGTGGATAAAGACGGTCCAGTCAGATTACCGCTGTTAAGACGGATATGAGACAGCGAAAAACGGGGGGGCTCACTGAAGGTTTTGTCAGTAAACGTGGTGGAAAGTCCAGCCACTGTAATCTTGTTAATGCGCCAAGTGAGCTGTTTGGCATCGCTTCCGGGTACGGATTTAATCGGTAACTGATCAGATTTTAACTTGTTTGACGTTGGCGTGGCTACCGGTTTGAGGAGCGCCAGAGCGGAGATCCTGCCATCGGTTTCTCGGGAGAGTGATACTTTTGCACCATTCAGTGCAATCTCTTCAACCAACGCCTTGCTTTCCTTCTGTTTGAAGGAAATGCCGGTCAAGTTGAGGTTAGAAAGCCGGGCTCCATCCTTGTCACCATACTCGGCAGTAACATTTTTCAGATGAAGTCCAAGTTCCTGCACAGAAGCACCATCCTGAGGTGACCAGGAAGCCTTTCCTTCCAGAGCAAGGTCGCCTTTGACAGGCGCTGTCAATATCTCTTGCAGATACGGCCAGCCACGCTGCAGCTTGATATTGCCAAGAGCAAACTGACTGGTCGCACTGGTCGGAGAAAGGGTGGCGGTGCCGGAAGCAGTGAAGGTTTCATCATGGTCTCCGCTACACGAGATCTCGTAGTTGCTTTGTGCATCAGTTGTTGTTGAAAGATTGGTTAGTTTGACGTTAATCGCCTGCAGCCCTGCTTTGAATCCTCCAGAAGGTTGCTTGTCATGAAAAAGAATTGTGCCACCGGTTAGAGCCAGGTTTTCTACCAGCAGTTGCAGGGGAGGGGCTGACGCTTTTTGGGGTGTTTTCTGATCTGCTTTCGGCTTTGCTGCCGGGGGAGGCAGTAGACGCTGAAAGTTCAGGTTTCCTGAGCTGTCCCGTTCAACATGCAGTGCCAGACCATCAACAGCCAGATTTTGCAGTGTTACCTTTCGGCTGAATAACTCGGCTTCCCGTGCCTGCAGATCAAAACGTTTGAAAGAGGCCAGTGGTTCACTGCTTTTTCCCTTGATCATGATTTCATCCAGACGGGTCAATCCGGTGATAACCAGTTCCGGCTTTTTATCCTTGTGAATCCGGTAGGCCAGATTAAGGTCCAGAGTCAGTTTACCACTCTCCAGCTTTATCGGCAGCTGGGCAGGAAGGTAGGCTAAATAATCAGGCAGTTCAAGCTCAGTCAGTTTAAGTACAAGATGTGTCTCCATTGATTTGTGCAAAGGTTTTGTCTTGCCGTTAAAGCTGAAGCGGGCACCGTTGAGCACACCTGCAAGTTGAGGATCAGTGTATTTTTCGGCAAGATAAGGAATGTTACTGATAAACGGGATAGCAAGCTGCAGGTTACGTACGGTATGTTTCTTGCCGCCCATGACAGACTGGTCATCAAAATCGATGCTACTATTCTTCAGGGTAATGTTATTGATCGAAAAGCGGGGTGTACCGGTTTGCTTTTTTGGTGGTTGTGCTGCCAAGCGTTCAAGGATGTCTGAAAAATTATACCGATTGTCTGCGGTACGCACCAAATGTATCTTCAGGTTGTCAAGGAGCAGTTCATCCACCACCAGAGCAAACCTGAAGAGACTTGCGCTGGAAAGCGAAACACGCAAACTGCCAAGCTGAAGAAAAAGGGTCTTGGAGTTCTGTTCCTGTAGGTTGAACCCTTTTGCTGTCAAGGTCATGCCAAACGGGTTAAAGCTTATGTTCTCAAGTACGGCCTTGCGTCCAGTTGTTTCAAGAATCGCTTTTTCAATCTGATTTTTTATAATAATCGGTAGCAGCAGTACTGAAAAAAGAATGAAGGCCAGAAAAATACCGGTGCACCAGAGAACAAGCCGTGTACGATGCCGTCTCAGCCATTCAATCAATTTAATTATATTCATATTTTTCCTCCCCAAACGTCTTATCCTGCTACGACTATACACTACATTCGCAAAACTGTCATAGTGCCTGCTTGAAAATAACCGATACTTGGGTATACTTGCTAAAATTACATTCGGGAGGATTAATTAAATGATTAGTAAAGCTATGGCAGATGCTCTGAATGATCATATGAATTTTGAACTTTACTCCGCCAACATTTATCTATCCATGTCTTCGGCTGCCAATGAAATGGGACTGAAAGGCTCAGCCAGCTGGTTCATGGTGCAGTATCAGGAAGAGATGACCCACTTCATGAAGTTTTTCAATTATCTGGTTGATCAGGGGATTAATATCAGCTTGGCTGCCAGCAAAGCGGTGCCAAACACCTATTCATCCCTGCTGGAGATGTTTGAAAAGACTCTTGAACATGAACAGCTTGTTACCAGCCGGATCAATGAATTGACGGAGCTGGCAGTTAAGGGGAAAGATCATGCTACCCAGATATTTATGCAGTGGTTCGTTACTGAACAGATTGAAGAAGAGAATAACGACCGTGATATTATTGCTAAGCTGAAGCTGGTTGGGGATAATGGTCAAGGTGTTCTGATGATAGATGGAACACTTGGACAAAGGGTGTTTGTTCCACCAGCAGGTGGTGCAGCGCCATTTCCGGTGGTGTAGCGATTATGAAAATAAGATGTTGTGAACAGAACAAGGGTGCAACATTGTTTGTTCAGCAATTAAAAGAGCAGTTTGTTGATTTGAATATCAAGCTGAAGAAGTGTGCCAAACAGTGCAAGATCTGCAAACGTCAACCTTTTGCAGTAATAGATAAACAGCTTGTACTCATTAATAGTTTTGATGAATTATGCGTAAGCATTGAAAAACAAGACGTCAGAACAAATTAAGTATGATAAATCTTTAGAATTCAGATATTTGAATAATGGAATATAGTAAAGATTTGTTGCAATTTTGAAACAGTATGTGTATTAAAATAACTGTTTGGTGAGTTAATGAAATGTTTTGACTGTATTGGGTTGTGAGTAGCTTCACTTTAACCAGCAGTATTCATTCCACAAAAGGAGAAGATGCATGCGTAAAGCAAACAAGTTGATGCTGGCAGCAGTACTGGCGGTTGCACTACCCACCGGAGCCTTGGCTGCAGAAGCTGATCTGCAGGTCAAGATTGACAAGTTGACCGAACAGATGGAAGCCCTGAAGGGGCAGGTTGAGAGGATTGAAGACAAATCACTGGGTAAGTGGCTGCAAATTGGTGGTAGCTATCAGTTCCGTATCGACAGCTTGCATGGTAAGACGGTTGCCTATTCTGATGCAATTGGTACTATGAAAAATATGGTGGGCGATTTTTTGACCGGGACAAACGCCGCTAGTATTTCCGGTACTAACGGATTCGATAAATTTGCTCTCCAGGCAACTTCTGGCGCTCTTTTTTCACCAGCCCAGTTTAATTTGATTATGGGAACCTACATGCCTAACGCCATGTACGGTGCTTTTACCGGTCAGATCATGACTTCCCTTAATCAGGTGTTAGGTCCTTTCATGCAAGGACAGATGACACCTGCTCAAGTGAATGCAGCCTTCCAGCAGATGTCCAATCAGATGACCCTGACTTCTCAACAAGCAGCCATTCTGAATACACTTTCCCAAACTGTTATGCCAAAAGTAATGGCTATGCCTGGAACTGTACCAGGTGCTTCCAGCCTTGGCGCACAGTGGGGGGCGATGTTGCAACAACTGGGTATGGCTGGTGTTGATGCTAACCTGGTAAATGCCGTCGCCATGCAGATGGCAATGCAAGGTTTCCTTGGTGACCCTGCTAAATATCCTACTTCTTATCTTAAGACTGTTGCAGCTTACAAACCCAAAAATGAAACTCTCTATACCAACAAGTTCGCCCTTGATCTGAAGGCAAAAGCCACTAAAGACGTAACGGTTAACGTAAAACTTGGTATGTACAAGGTGTTTGGTTCACAGGATAATACTGCCACTGCCAACGGTGATTTTGCTGACCGTGTAGGCGTGTTTGATGGTGTTCTTGGCCATGTTCCTTCAAGCAGCTACCTGAACGTAGACCGTGCCTACGCTACTTGGAGCAACATCATGGATCAACCGGTCTGGTTCTCGGTTGGTCGTCGTCCTGCTACTGATGGTGCCCCTACTAACCTGAAGTCCAATAATGAGCGTCCAGGTAACGGTGGTACACCTGCCCTGCTGGTTAACTATGCCTTTGATGGTATGACCTTGGGTTATGCTCCTGACATCGACATGCTGCCCGGTTTCTATGCCAAGGTCTGCTATGGCCGTGGTTTTGAATCCGGCTATCGCGCTACCCCCACCAACAGCCTGAAAGATACAGATATGCTGGGTGTAGCTGTGATCCCGGTTGATACTGATCCGTTGCGGATCTGGATGCAGTGGAACCGTGGTTTTGATATCTTTGACTTCCCGACCATGCAGAACACTATTTTTGGTAATACCGGCCCCTCTGCAAGCCTTGGCTCCATTGACTGGTACGGCATCGGCGCTATGTCAACCCTCAAGAAGGTTGGCCCTGGCGATCTGAATTTCTTTGTTGATGGTGGTGTGAGCATTACTCACCCGTCTAATGCAGTTTCACAAAATGCTGGCTTCCAGGGACTTATGACTGGTGCGTTTTTTGCGCAAGACTACAATCCTAAATCTCAAACCGGTTACGCAGTATTTACCGGTCTGCGTTATGACCTGCCCAGCAAGACAAAGATCGGCTTTGAGTACAACTGGGGTTCCAAGTATTGGATCACCTTTGCACCGGCAGCTGACGATATGTGGACAAGCAAGGTTGGTACTCGCGGACAGGTGTTTGAGCCTTATGTCATTCAAGAGCTTGACCTGAAGCCTATTTCTTCAGTCTTTGCTAAAACGTTCTTCAAGATTGGTTATCAGTACTATGACTTCCAGTATACTGGCAGCAACAACTGGGTAGGCGCTCCGGTTAAGATTTCTGACATCAAGCCTACAGATTTGATGTTGATGGCTCCGGTTAAGGAAGCACACAACATTTATGGTACCTTTGAAGTTCACTTCTAAATTAGTATTTGTTGTATTGTTTAGAAAAAGGGTGGGCCTTCGGGTCCACCCTTTTTTTTCTCTTGTAACAGGTGTATATACAAAGCATGGTTCTGGACTGGCACGACATAGACACCGTACTGCTTGATATGGACGGGACTTTGCTTGATCGTCATTTTGACGATCATTTTTGGCTGGAACATGTGCCTAAGCGCTGGGCGGCAAAACATAAATTACCGTTGAATTCTGCCCGCGAACAATTGCATGCCCTATTTCGTAGTCAGGAGCGGACACTGAACTGGACAGATCTGGATTACTGGTCAGGTCGTCTGGAACTGGATATTCCGCTTCTTAAGCTTGAGGTAGAGCATCTAATTGCAGTGCACCCCGGAGTTCCCGAATTCCTTGCCTATTGTCGTCAACAGGATAAAAAAATCTGGTTGATAACGAATGCCCACAGCAAGACGTTGGCGATAAAAATGAAGAAAACCAGAATCGGCCACTGGTTTGATGGCATTGTTTCTGCCCATCAAGTTGGACGCCCCAAAGAAGACCCGCAATTTTGGAATGATTTGCAGCGTTTTGTTCAGTATGATCCGCAGCGCAGCATGCTTGGTGAAGACAGTGAGACTAACCTGCAGACCGCCTACGCTTATGGCATACGTTATTTATTTTATATCAGTCACTACAGTTCAACCTGTTTGCCTACGCCATCAGACTCTTTTGTCACGCTGGATTATTTTACACGTTTGATCCCCTCTGAAGGAGACTCAACAGTTCGGATCATCCCACCTGGAGGTTGTTAAAGCATGCCATCTCAAATGCGTGATGTTATCATTATCGGAGGCGGACCTGCCGGTCTTGCTACCGCTTATCTTTGTCATAAACATAGTCTGTCCTATCTTGTACTTGAGTCAGGTAAGGCTGCTTTTCAAGGGATAGCAAATACCTATCCTCAAGGTAAACTGGTCTATGCCTCAAAACCCAAGGACGCACCTGAGCCGTTTCTGGTAGATGAATTGCGACCACCTGACAAGCCGGTGACTGTTGAAAGTTATCTGCAGTATGTGCAACACTTTGTACAGCATGAAAACTTGAATATCTGCACTGAAGTTGCCTTTGAAAATATTCAGGATGAACGGGATTATTTAACGGTGCTGACTGACAAGGGGCGTTTCAAGGGTCGCAAGGTGGTGCTTGCCTTTGGTAGTAGTATTCCGCGAGAGCTTTCCGTCTATGGCGATGCCAAGATGGTTGCAAAAAATGTCGATGATCCTACAAAATATGTGGGCGTTAAGACATTGGTGATCGGCGGAGGTAATACTGCTGCTGACGTAGTAATTGCCATTTTAAAAACAAAACGGGAATGTAATGATACCCAACCGGTCTACTGGGCTCATAAGTCTGAAAAGTTTGATGTTAACAAAGAAACGGCTCAAAGGCTTGGTGAAGAGATCTTGTTGGGAGGCAACATTCGCCTGCTTCCCGGCGCACAACCTCGTATCGGTGAGGTTGATGATGAAGGGGTTGACCGTCTGGTAATAAGGATCAATGAGTTTAAGCAGAGTGACGGAATAGATCTGTATCATGCCCTCAGTTTTCCAATGCAGAATGTGATAGCCTGTATCGGTTCACAGGGACCAGTTCCAATATTTGACAAAATTGGTGTCCAGACTATTTCCTGTACTGCCGGTGTGTGCAAGGTTGCCAAAGAAGGTGACCGATTGGTACTTCTTTCTGCAGAGTTTGAGTCAACCCGGAAAGGCGTTTACGTGGTAGGAGGTGCTATTTCACCATCTTATATGAAAATAAGTTCAGGAGCTATACAGGAGGAAAAACACCCTAATCTTATCTATACAGCAATTAATGATGCCTATCATGTTGTTGAGGCAATCAGGAGTAAACTCGGCAGGTAGTAGAGTTGTCAATGTTGTAAGGCTGTTTTCGATAATATGATTTCAGCTAGTTAGGGCTAATTAATTTTTATTTTAAAAAAAGAGTTGACGATAGAAGAATCGATGTGTATAAACGGGATTCCTTGCAGCGCGGAACACCAGTTGCTGCCGGAGATTTGGTCTTTG
>Ga0209800_10002789_pt1 | contig 14788 bp, 17 predicted proteins | sample Higcelweek8metaG_FD_187174 | JGI IMG/M metagenome (GOLD analysis project Ga0209800, IMG submission 187174) | Freshwater pond sediment microbial communities from the University of Edinburgh, under environmental carbon perturbations - High... | ecosystem: Environmental > Aquatic > Freshwater >...
ATAAATTTTTTGTGTTCTCTGTAAAAATTAATCTTTTTATGATTAGTACTTTCATCATATAAAGAGACAGTTTTTATTTTTTTATCCACGTTGGGATATCTAAAATAGCAACCAAAGATCCAACCTAATAAAATTATAGCTTTATCTGGGATGTCTTGTCAATTTTATTTATTTTTGATAACTGGAAAATTTTATAAAAGTAGGTTATTATTAAATGCAAATAGTTCTTTTAGTTAAATGTTAAAACAAATGAGGTGAAGTGACTTTTGCGGGGAATAGGGGAGTATCCTCATAAAAATAAAAGATATGGAGGGTTGCCATGGTGAATGAATTGAGAAAAAGGTTAGCGCAAAAACCATTTTGCGTTTTTGAAGGTAAGGAATCTTTTGGCGATTATTGCATCAATCCCAATGATGCCAAAGAGACTTTTGTTAGGTTTGGCGTGCCTTTTGAGGTGAACTTTTTTTGTTCATTTAAAATTATCAAAAAGGGAGACCTTTTTCTTTTAAGAATAGTGCGATTTGAAGATGGCAAAAGACATTCTTGGTATGAAAATGCTGGAACTGACATAGGAAGTGCTCGTAAATTTATGATTAATAAAATTCTTGCAGAAACTATGCCAAATAAATTCGAGGATCCCTTTGGTGAAGTTGAAAAAAAACTTGAGGAAGTCATTTAAGATGAACCCAATAATCTATAGCCGTTAGTTGATAACTTAACTAACGGCTCGTTTTTTTGTCAGCTAAAAAAGTATATAGCTTTAAGGCACTTTTCTAGCAAAAATGGCAAAAAAGATGTAGAATAAGATTATAAATTTTTATTTAATAAAAGTGTATCAAATCAAATAAGGCTTTCAGAAGGGTTTTAGAAAAAGCTGGCTTTGAATTGGATGGTATATGCAAGAGGGGAACTAAAAAAGGAAACAGATATATAGATGAATATCTTTTGGCAAGGGTTAAATAATTTACTTTAATTTTTTATGGAAGATAAAAATATTGAGAATGAAATAAAAATAGTGCCTCTCATTTCAGATGATGAAATTAAAAAATGGGAAGATTTTTTAAGAAAGAATAATTTTTTAGAAGATGAAATTAGGGATTTTTTGTCACATCTGAATGAGAAATATTATAAGAAAATGAAAGTTAGAGAAAAAAATATTGATGAAAAAATAAAAAAACTTGAAGAAAAAATAACTAAAAAATCCGGACATGATCTAAGCGAAGAAGAAAAAAAATTCCTTCGAGAATTAGCGGAAGACAAAGAGGACTTTATTTGACGATAATATTTTTTTGTATTAGAGTGACTTGTAGGGATGAAATTGAAAGTTTTTTATATAAAGTATAGAATACACAAGGGGAGGAAGTATGAAAAAGGTATTGGTCTTTGATTGCGATGGGGTGCTTCGTTCTTTTTCTTGGATGGCTCTTTATTTGGCTTATATTGAGTTATGCAAATTTTTTGATCTTGATTATAAGCAATTTTGGAATGGACTGAGTGATTTTAAAGCTTGGCATAAGCAAGATTGGAAAGAAAATTTTTTGCGGATGGGCATTGGAAAGGAGACTGATATTATAAAAGCAATAGAGATCTTTCATAAATCTTATGATTCTAGTGTGCAGGTTTTTCCTTGGGTGAGGGAGGTAATTATTGAATTAGCCACTCGTTTTGAGATAGCAGTTTTTTCTAATAGCCACAGTGCAAGTGTAGCCCAATCTTTGGATAACCTAGGGGAATATATTTCTTTAATAGTGGGTTGCGATATGATAAAAAATATCAAGCCTCATCCTGAGGGGCTTAATTTTATAATTCAGGAAACAAGGTCTCGACCACACAATGTGACTATGATTGGAGATACTGATGTGGACATTATGGCAGGAAAGCAGGCTAAAGTGCGCACAGCAATAGTTTCTTGGGGATTTACTGATGATAATAATAAATTGCTTTCCATTGGCGCAGATATTATTTTAAAAAATCCTAAGGACCTGTTGTTTCTATAATTTTTTTTAAAGTTTTTTATCCAGTTGCAAATAATTGCAACTGGACTTTTTTTAATAAAAATAAAAACCCCACATCAGCGGGGTTTTTATTAATTGTAAGTTTGTTTAGAAAATAACTTCGGCAGTTAGATTCCTTCTTCCAAAAGCGAAAGCCTCTGACTTAGTTCCCATATAGATATCAAATTTATTTCCTTTGATGGCACCACCTCTGTCTTCACAAGTAAATATTCCAAAGCCATCGATTTTTATCTTGGCACCAAATGGATATTGGGGTGGACAAGCTAGGGTTCTTTTATCTTGAACCTTCATTCCACTGGCAGTGATTCCATCGTTTTTACCACATTCATCAGCAGCTGCTGTATAAGCAGAAGCATTAATGGTAAATTTTTCTTTTGGTAGACTACTCCACTGGGGAGCTTGTTTGGTTTTCCAAGTTGTGATAATTTTTTTATCCCTTTCATCTAGGACAGGTTTTTCCTCTGTCGCTTTTGTTTGGGGAAAGTTATATCCAACAGGGATATCCTTTATATAAATAATATTATTTTTTAATTTTGATTCGAAAATGTTTTTTTTGTTTTCTTCAGTTTGATTAGCTAAAGTTGTTTTTGGTATTAGTATGACAGTTATTAAAACTGCTAATAAACCAATAATACGCATTAAGTTTTTTTAAAACATTATTGTCTAAAAACGCATTCTAGACAGCCACATAAAGTGGACTTAACCCTATTTGTCTAATCAGGGGCTAAATTAAGGCTTTTGTTTAGAGTCTTAATTTAACTGTTAATGATAGCACTTTTTAGGTTTTTTGTCAATACAAGCGCAATGGCCGATATTTCAAGCTTGATTTAATTTTGATTTATTGGTATTATTTTTATTGTGCCTAGGGGAGACTAAAAAGGTTATAGAAATAGGCTCAATTGGTAAAATAATTAAATATCATGGAGAGGTGGCTGAGAGGCTGAAAGCGGCAGGTTGCTAACCTGTTATACGGGTTAAACCGTATCGAGGGTTCGAATCCCTCCTTCTCCGCAGTGAACAAAGTGAATAAGGAGAAGAGAAAGCCAAGAGTTTGGCTTTCGTGAGGGATGAGAAAGTCGGAGCGATGCGCCTAAGCGCCGCGAGACGGGGTCGAAGAATTTTTCTTCAGAAAAATATCTGTGACTGAATCCCTGCCCACTCGCCTCGCTAAAGCTTGTCGAAGCGGGCCGGCAGGCAGTCCTCCTTCTCCGCCTTCGCTACGCTGAAGCGTAGCTACGGCGTGACACAGTCCGCCAGTAGCTACGCATAGGCGAGATTAGTTTCCGCAAGTAGTAAACTTACCGTACGGCACAGTCTATAACAAAAAACCCTTTTTTAATAAAAAGGGTTTTTTGTTTTATTATGATAATCGGAGTGGATTCGAAGGGTTAAATAAAAAAGCAATTTGTTTTGCTTTTTTATAACCCAGGCCCGTAGGGGAATCCCTCCTTCTCCGCAATAATCCGCCCAGACAGCGACTAGCTGTTTGGGCGGTTAATTATTGCGAGAGAAGGAGGGATGAGAAAGGCGGAGTGCGACGGCACGAGCCGGGGTCGAGCAAATTTTCAGCAGAAAATTATGCGTGACCGAATCCCTCCCTGCTTCGCTAAAAATCAGTTTAATTTTAAAATCTGCAAACTTTTATTTTTCGTTGCGTATAATTTAAATAACTATCTTTTTATTTGGTAATTTTCTTAAAATAAAGTATAATATAAATGATATTATAATATATTTTAAAAATAAAAAATATGAATGAAATCTTAAAAAAGACAACATTGTTAACTATGGTTTTTAGTTTAGTTTTTGGTTTTACTATGAGTGCTGGGGCAGTTACCACGGATTATACGCCAACACTAAAAATAAAAAAGGTTAAGGATAATTACACAACCTTACAGTTAGTATCTGCTGGATTAAAAAAGAAAAACGTGAAAATTAAAGTTAAGGTAAAAAACATTGATACTGATGATGAGGAGACCAGAAGTTTCGAAGCAAAATTAAATAAGTCTGGAAAAATTGATCTAAAAATTGATAATCTAGTTAAGGATAATCAGTACTCCTTTAAAGCGGAGATTAAAGAGGATGATGACGATGATTACTCTGATTATTCTGACGAGGTCGTGGTAAATGCAGACGGTGCTTATAATTACAACACAGAGATAGATATTACCGATACAAATACTAATTCAGTGGTTATGGAATTTACTGCTACAAATCTAAAAAAGAAAAAAGTAAAAATTAAAGTGCGCATAGAGAATGAAGACAATGATACTATAGAGGTAAGAGTTTACAGTAAAACATTAAGTAAAAACGGTAAGACAGAGATTACAATTGATAATCTAGCTGCTGGAACTGATTATAATGTTGAGGCATTAGTTAGACAAAAGAACAAGAAGAATGGTTTTTCAAAATCTTCCGGAGCCGAGGGCTTTGAAACTGAGGATTAATAGCTATTCTATTTTACAATAACATAAACCTCGCTTATAAAAAGGCGAGGTTTTATTTTTTATGTTAAAATAATATTATGAAGAATAAAATCATTTTATCAGGGAAAGAGCTAAACTATTATTTAAAACAATATAAACTAGCTAAAAACATAAGGTTGAGTATCAGACCTTGTTTTGAAGATGAAATGGAATGTATAAAAGGAACTGGCTTAAAGGTTTTAGTTACAACGCCCAAGCGAGTAAATGAATCTTTGGTGGAGAGATTTTTAAAAGAAAAAAGTGACTGGATTTTTGATAAAATAGAAGATATGAAAGGCATGCAGAGTTCTTTAGGTGGAGGGACGAATTATAAGAAGGAAAAAGAAAAAGCTAGAAAAATAATTACGCCACGAGTTAACTATTTTGGTAATTTATATGGTTTTGAATTTAAGCGTATCGCTATTCGATCACAAAGAACTAGGTGGGGGAGTTGTTCTAAAGAGGGCAATCTTAATTTTAACTATAAATTAATTTATTTGCCTCAGGAGATGATGGATTATGTGATTGTGCATGAGCTATGTCATCTAGACCAGTTTAATCACTCTAAAAGATTTTGGTTCTTGGTTTCAGAGATAATTCCTGATTATTTGGCCTTGAGGAGAAAATTAAAGAAAGTAAATATTTAATAGCCTAAGAAGGGGTAGTATTAGGTGCAGGTAACTATTGATTTTTAATTGATAATGAGCTAATATTTTGGTGGTTATTTGGATACTTATAAAAAAGAAGAGAGGTGGCCTATGCAAATTTTAGTGGATGGAAATAAACAATCGATTCCCCCTATTATTATTGGAAAACTCGAAATGCAATATGATGAACTTCTGGGTTTTCTGAAGGAGCAAGAACTGACTTTGGATGAGTGGATTTTGAGTTGTCAGGGGGATAAAGCAGAAATTGCTACTTCGTTAAGGACTTTACAGTTACATTTTCTGAGTACTGGTTTTGGCGTGGCTTATTTATTTACGAAAGTTCCTTGTCCGATGGGGCACTAAATTTTTCTTTTGGTCTTAAATTAAGGGTTTGTGGAAAATATTCTGCAAACCCATTTTTTATAAGCTTATTTTTTGGAATAATTTTTGAGTGTGCTATAATGAAAGCACTTTTAATATACAAAATTAATATTTTTTATGAATAAACTTAATTTAGTCTTTTTAGATACTGAGACTACTGGATTGAGCACAGAGGATAGATTGTGCCAAGTAGCTTATAAATTTCAAGGAGAGGAGAAAAATGAGCTATTTAAGCCAGCGCTTCCTATTAGTGTGGAGGCAATGTCTGTGGCGCATATAACTAATCGAATGGTGGCGGACAAAGGACCATTCAAGGACTCTAAGATGTTTGAAGATTTAAGAAATATTTTTGAAAATAATGAAAATATATTAGTGGCTCATAATGCTGGGTTCGATGCTGAGATTCTTAGGAGAGAGGGCTTAGAAATTATTAAAACTATTGATACTTTTAAAATTGCCCATCATCTAGATAAAGAAGCTCAAATTAGCCGATATAATTTACAATATTTGAGATATTATTTTGATTTTGAAATTGCGGACGCTCCCGCTCATGATGCGTTGGGTGATATTCGAGTTTTGGAGGTGATTTTTGATTTTTATTTTGCTAAAATGAAGGAGGAGGGCTTAACTGAAGAGGAGGTTATCTCTGAGATGCTTAGGATATCAGCGCTACCTATCTTAATTAAAAAATTTAATTTTGGTAAATATCAAGGAGAAAAGATTGAAGATGTAGCTATGAAGGATAGGGGTTATCTGAAATGGTTACTGGATCAAAAATTAAAAGCTAAGCAAAGCGGAGAAGATGAGAGTGAGGATTGGATTCATACTCTGAGACATTATTTAGGCGAGAAAGCGACATTGTTTTAATAATTAAATTTATATTTGTTAAGATGTGGTTTACATTTTTACAAAACAATAATAAATATGAAAGTAAAAGATATAATGAACAAGGATGTAATTTCGGTTTCAGTTGACAACAGTGTCGCTGAGGTAGCTAAAATTTTGGTTGAAAATAAAATTCATGGTGTACCAGTGGTAGATGAAAATAATAAAATAACAGGAATTATTACAGAAACAAATTTTTTTGCTAAGGTAGATGGAGAATTTTATCTGGCTCAGTTTGTAAAAAATGTTAAGGAAAATAAATTACCTGACGTTACTGGTTTAAAGAGTGAAAATGAAATTACCCCAGAAACCAAAGTTGAGGAAATTATGACAAAAAAATGTGTTTTTGTTGACCCTGAAATGAATACCGATGAGCTTTTTGAGGTATTTAGGAGATATGGTTTTCACACTATCCCAGTAGCCGAAGAGGGGGGGATTCTTTGCGGAATAGTTAGTCTCGCAGACATCATCGGTATGAGTACTGGTAAATTTGATAAGTCTTAAAATTTCCTTGCAGTTAGTTTTTTTTGGCCCCTGAGGTTTAAATCCTCAGGGGCCTTTCTTCTAAAATTGATTAAAAAAAGGCTTGCATTTAAATCTTGTTTGTGGTATAATCAAGGCGTGAAAGATCAAAAACAAAAATACGAAAAAATACATAAACAAAACGGCTAATGTGAAGTAGTCTATTTTTTGTTTTTTCAAAAACAGTACCTTGAAATTATACAAAACTTTTATAGAGGAGTTTTGTTTTTTGTTTAAAAGAACAATCCAAAAAAAAGGGGGGTAGAGCTATGTGTTGCCGACAAGCTATTCGAATTCTCATGCTGAGTCCCATTTATTGGAGATTAAGTGTCCCTCAACGCTGGAAATTAGTCAAGGAATATTGCCAAAACTTTAATGCCCTGGCAGTTTGAGTTCAATAAACAAAATTAGGAGGAAAAATGAAGTACTCTATATCAAAAACCGTTAGCCTAGAAAGAAGTGTCAAAGTATGATTATTATCAATAATCAAGCATACTTTGCCTCACTTTGCTGGCGGTTTTAATTTGCGCTTGATTTTTTTTGAGAAGTTGTTAAAATGTATTTGATGCGAATTAAAAAAGCGCATTCTCTTTTTTTATAAAATGGCCCTATCGTCTAGAGGCTAGGACGTATCCCTCTCACGGATAAAACTGGGGTTCAATTCCCCATAGGGTCACAGGAAGTAAATTAACAAATTATAGTTTAAGTTATATCCTAAAATTATTTTTCATCTTCAGGAATTGAAGGGTGAAATAAAAAGCAATCAGTTTTGCTTTTTATAAACCCAGGCTCCAGAGGATGAATGAATCTGGTGCCGAGTCAGGCACGATGAATGAAGACTCTGGAGAATTCCCCATAGGGTCACAGGAAGTAAATTGAGTTATTGTGAGTTTATAAGGTTTATAAAGTTACAAGTTTATAAAGTATTTAAATTCTTTTTTACTTTTTAGTGATAAAGTTAAATTGAGAAATTTTAAATTTGTTTAAAATTCTCTTTTTATTTTTTTATTTAAAACAAAAAGCTGAACATTAAATATTCATAAAATATATTTTTTGTTTCAAGGTTTAAAAATTAGTTAGATTTTCTTGTATGATTTTAATTTAAATCAGATTAGAAAATAAAAAATAGATGAAATTAGTTACCAAAGAAGGTTTAAGAAAATTGGATGAAGAATTAAAAGATAGACAAACTAGAGTACGCCAGGAAATCGCTGGTGCAATTAAAGAAGCTAAAGAACAAGGTGATCTAAGCGAAAACGCTGAGTACAGTGAAGCCAAGAGACAGCAAGCTGAAAATGAGTCCAAAATAGCGATGCTTGAATCTATTATAAAAAATTCTCAAGTAGTAGATGATAGTGCTTCTACTGATGGATTTGTTAAAATTGGATCAAGCGTTGGAGTGAGATTCAATACCAAGGAAGTAACATTTCATATTGTGGGTGCTAGCGAAGCTGATCCGTCTAATTTTAAAATTTCTAATGAATCTCCAATCGGTAAAGCTTTAATCGGAAAGAAGGAAGGGGATGTGGCTAAAGTGGAAACTCCTAGCGGAGCAATGAAATACTCGATTTTGAGCGTAAACTAATTTTTGGTACATATATGCTTTTAAAATCCAGATTATCATAGATCTGGATTTTATTAATCAGACGTAAAGTGTGGACAGGGGATAATGATATATGTTTAATTAATTTCAAAATTCACAAAATGGGTGGAATAGAAAACAGCTGTCTCAGGAGGAGGGTTTTCATTTTACAAAACAGATTTATTTTGTTATTATCTTTTTAGTTATTTTAAAATCTATATAATAAATGAAGTTTCTCTTAACTTAACGCATAGTAAGATAGAGAAATGAAAAATGAAAATTCTTTTTAACTTGCACAAGGGGTGTGAGTTAGCTTTAAAACATCAGCTACTTGGAGGTAGTAAGATGAGTGTAGAGGATAAAATTGTAGATATTATTGCTGAGCAACTTAGCGTCGATAGAGACACGGTTATACCCCAGGCCAGATTTTCTGATGATTTGGGAGCTGACTCTCTGGATCTTGTCGAAATGGTGTTAGCTTTTGAGGAGGAATTTGGTGTTGAAATTCCCGATGAAGAGGCGGAAAAAATGAGGACCGTTCAAAATGCCCTTGATTTTATCAAAAAATTTCTCACTGAGGAATGATTCTTTTTATCTGAGGAAAGCCTTAGTTTAATTCCTCTTTGTTATATGAATAGTGTTCATCCCATCGGAGCAAGGCTTTCGGTGGGATTTTAAATTGGTGATTAAATTCGGTTTATTGTGTTGATTATGTTGCATATTTTTAGAATAGATGTTAAGTTATATGTAAGACAAATTTAAACAACCTTTAAAAATCAACCTGCATAAAGGCAGTTTTGGTTTATATTATTTTTTATTATGACAGAACAAAAAACGGCAGAAGTTAAGAAAGTGAAAATTCCCAATCCAGTGACTGTAAAAAAGTTTGCTGAGATTTTGGATTTGTCAGTTTCGGCTGTTATCACTGAATTAATGAGAAATGGTATCATGGCGACCATTAACGAAGAAATTGATTTTGATACAGCTAGTATTATCGCTCAGGATTTGGGTTTTGAGTCTGAAGAGGATTTAGAAATTGGAGAGGGTGAGGCGATAAACTTAGAAAAACTAATTGATATTTGCAAAAAGGAGCAGGAATCATCAGAATTTTTATCACCACGTGCTCCAATTGTGACCATTTTAGGTCATGTTGATCATGGTAAAACTACTTTACTAGATACCATTCGTAAGGGTAATGTGGCTGCACACGAAGCAGGAGGAATCACACAGCACATTAGCGCCTATCAAGTAAAGAAGAAGGGTGAAATTATTACTTTTGTGGATACTCCAGGACATGAGGCTTTTAGCGCGATGCGAGAAAGGGGTGTAAGTATTGCTGACGTGGCAATTTTGGTAGTAGCAGCCGATGATGGCGTGAGACCACAAACCAGAGAGGTTATTACTTATTTAAAAGAAAAAAAGATTCCAACTATTGTAGCAATAAACAAAATTGATAAACCAGAAGCTAATCCTCAAAGAGTAAAACAGGAGTTGGCAGAATTGGAAATTGTAATTGAGGAATGGGGTGGAGATGTAATTGCTAATGAAATTAGTGCTAAAAATAATATTGGAATTAAAGAACTATTGGATAGCGTTTTATTAGTTTCTGAGGTTTTGGAACTTAAGGCAAATAAAAAAAGTAATGGGCTGGGCGTTGTTTTAGAATCGCACCTTGATCCAAAAGCCGGACCGATTTCTACAGTGTTAATTAAAACAGGGACTTTAAAGGTGGGACAAGATATAGTAATTGGAAAGACCTTTGGTCGAATTAAAAGAATGGAAGATTTTACAGGTAGGCAGATAGAATCAGCTGGACCATCTGAGCCAGTGGTGATTATGGGAATTAATGGTACTCCAGAAGTAAACGATATTATTCAGGTGGCTGAAAAAGCAACTGTTTTAAAAATGAAATCCAAAGGTGGCTTTGGCTCTTCAGTTGGTAGAAATGTGATAAGAAGTAAAAAAGACCTTTATCAAAATATGGATAATGATCAGATTAAGAGATTAAATATTATAATTAAGGCAGACGTACCAGGATCTCTGGAGGCTATCGACCAAATTCTTTCTAGTATTAAATCAGACGAAGTAATACTTGAATATGTAAACACGGGAGTGGGAAATATTACGGAGTCAGATGTAAAATTGGCAGAAAGCGCAGGTGCAATAATTTTTGGATTTAACGTAACAGCAACTACTGTAGCCAAAAGGATGGCTGAAAAAGCTAATGTAGTTATTAAGCCTTTTAATATTATTTATGAATTAGTAGAGGTCATAAAAAATGATATGGCCGATTTGCTTCCGCCGGAGATTGTTAGAACCGATTTTGGAAGAATGAAGATTCTGGCTATTTTTAAAAATGGAAAAACAGATATGATCGTGGGTGGAAAAGTGATTGAAGGCAAGATTGTAAAGAAATCTTTAATAGAAGTTGTTCGAGATAAAGAAGTTGTCGGGACTGGTGTCTTGGAAAATTTGCAACAAAATAAAAAGCCTACTGATGAAGTTAAATCAGGAAATGAATGTGGAGTGACTTTTGCCGGTGGAACAAAATTAGCAATAGATGATGTCTTATATTCTTACAAGGAAGAAGCAGTAAAGAGAAAACTGTAATAAAAGTTTAAAAAGTTCATAAGGTTTATAAAGTTAAAAACAGAACAAATCTTCAACTAAAATTATGTCTTTTAGAATGCAAAAAATTAACTCTCTAATTAGAGAGCAAATAAGTGATATTTTTAGCCGGGAATTAGATTTAAAACCAGGTGTTTTTTTGACTATACTTAAAGTTGACACCACTACTGATTTGAGATACACTAATGTATTCGTGAGTGTTTTTCCTGAAAAGGAGGGCAATTATGTAATGACTGCTTTAAAAAATGAGAGAAGCAATATTCAAAAAAATCTGAGCAAGAAAATAAGCATGAAGATGATTCCCAAGGTAGTTTTTAAGCTAGATGCCACTGAGGCTCAAGCAGATGAGATAGAAAAAATACTACGCACTATAGAGCTTGGTGAATAAGGGTTTGTGAAATTAAAATTTGTGTTTTTTGAATAAGTCAGTTTCTCATATTTAACTGACTTTTTTTGTTTAATTTATTTGATGGCGCCAAGCTATGGTTATAAAAGTTTAGTTATCTGAAAAAATACCTATGAAATTTAAGCAAGAATTTAATACACTTAAGTATATTATAAAAAATTCTAAAAGAATTTTACTTTTTGCACATAGTCGACCAGATAGTGATACCCTAGGATCAAATCTGGCTTTTTATTATTATCTTAAGAGTTTGGGTAAGGAAGTGGAGGTGGCTTGTTTTGATAAGATTCCGGATTATTTAAAGTTGTTTGTCTCTTACGACTTAAGGCATCCAGGGGAAATTGATTTGCAGAGTTTTGATTCTGTAATTGCAATGGATAGTGTAGAAAGAGGTTTTGAAAAAGTGCGTGATAAATTTTTAGAAAAGCAAGCAATAGTTTTAATTGATCATCACCCAGACATTCAACAGGATGGCGACTTAAATATAGTAGATGCCAGTTACTCATCTGTTTCAGAAATAGTTTTTGATTTTTTTGAATTTCATAATATAAAAATTACTAATCAGATTGCCACATTATTATTACTTGGAATATTAGGAGATACTGGAAATTTACAACATTCAAATACTACGCCCAAGGTGATGCATATTGTAGCTAAGCTTTTGAATCGTGGAGCTTCGGTATCTAAGATTTCTAAAATGATTTTTTCTAATAATCGTTTTTCTACTTTGAAGCTGTGGGGGCGCGCTTTGGAAAAAGCCAAAATAAATCCTGATAACAAAATGATATCGACCGTAATAACTAAAAAAGATTTGGAAGAGTGTCATGCAAGTTATGATGATACAGCCGAGATTGCTTCTATTTTAAATACTGTCCCAGAGACTAATTTTTCTTTAGTTTTATCCGAGCGGGATGGGGGAATTATAAAAGGTAGTTTGCGGAGTGAAAAATATAAGGGCGTGGATGTTTCCGAAGTGGCACATCAATTTGGTGGTGGAGGACACAAGCTGGCTAGTGGTTTTGAAATTAAAGGAAAGATTGTTGAGGATGAGAGCGGATGGAAAATTATTTAATATTTCTTAAAATAAAATAATTAAATATTTTTTTAGAATAAATAAGCAGGGGGCAAATTATTGCATCGCTGTTTTTTTATTTAAAGAATGTCATTCGATTAAATTTAAAAATTAAAAAACGGAAGGCGAATTGTCGCGCTTCCGTCTGGAGAGGGATGGGAATCCATGATTTTTCCTTAGCTGTTTTTTTTAAGCTCGCTTAACTTATCAAGCGATTTTAGTAATATAGCCTCTAACTCATCTGGTCCCCAGAAATTTCCATCTTTCAGTTTTGTTTGTAAATCGTTGGCTATTTGCTGTGTTTGCGCTAGCTCTTTACTGCCTCTGATAAGCGGTTCAATTCCTGATGTTGGTAATGTTGATGTATGCATTGCATCATTCCTCTTGGTAGATTGTTGAGATATATAAACCCAAATAATATTAATATAAATCTAGCAAAGAGTCAATTGTTTTTTTAAATAATTTTGAATGTAAAATAATCTAGGTAATATTTTTATTTTATTTTTGTAAATAAAATTTTATATTTATTTTTTTGTGATAAATATTTTTAAAAAAAATAAAAAAGTTTACAAAAACTATTGTGCAAATTTTTTATTGTTGTATAATAAAAGTGCATAAAGAAATTTAAAAAATATTTTTTTTAAAAAAAATAAAAAAAGTTTTAAAAAAATGTTGTATAAATTTTTTATTGTTGTATAATAAAAATATACAAAAGAAATGTGAGAAGCGGTCGAACTTCTCAGTTAAAAATAAAAAGTAATTCAATGAGAAATCATTGACTAGCCTAAAATAAAAATATGGCAGCAAAGAAAAAAGCAGTTAAAAAAACAGTTAAAAAAGCTGTTAAAAAGACTGTAAAAAAGGCAGTTAAAAAAACAGTTAAAAAAGCTGTTAAAAAGACTGTAAAAAAGGCAGTTAAAAAAACAGTTAAAAAAGCTGTTAAAAAAACTGTAAAAAAAGCAACAAAGAAAAAATAAGGACAGAAAAAATTGATGACCGCGTTCTAAAAGATAGATGCGGTCATCTTTTTTATTTATAAGCAATATTTTTTTATTTTAAATTGTACCTCAAATTAATTCGTGTTATAATTTAGGAGTAAAAAATTTAGTACAAAATCAAAATGGATTTACAAAGAGACATAAAACCAAAAAGCCAAGTTCACATTAATCATACGGGCGATCGCTTGACTAGTCCCCATGATATTATGTTGGAAAGAGGCATGGAGACTTTAATTCATTGGCAGGGTCCGGAATACGAACATTATCCAAAAGAAAAATTTTGGTATGCGGGTGCAACTTTAATTTTGTCAGCAATTGTAATTTATGCCTTGGTGACAAACAGTCCGATTATGGCAATAACCTTTGTTTTAGTTGGAGTGGTTGGCTATGTCCAACTAGAAAAACTTCCCAGGGTTTTAGATTTCAAGGTAACTACAGATGGTGTTATGGCTGGTAATGAAATTTATAAGTTTGATAACATAAAGTCTTTTTGGATTTTTTATGAGCCACCTCATACTAAAATTCTTAGTCTTCATATAGGTGCACTGCTTACCCCTTATATTCATATCCCGGTTCATCAAATCGATCCAGTTAAACTTAGGGAGCTTCTTATGGATTTTGTGCCAGAAGTTAAGCAAGAACCGACTCTTGTAGATACGCTAGAGAGAGTCCTTCATATATAATCTAGATAAATTTGCTATTTTAATGCTAAATGTGTTAGGATGTTTTTGTGCTGAAGGCACAGATTGTCCTCGTAGTTCAACGGATAGAACGCGAGTTTGCGGAACTCGTAATTGAAGTTCGATTCTTCACGAGGACACAATAAAATTAATTTACAATAATTAATTTACAATTTCCAATAAATGTTTCAATGAATCAATTTGTAGTTGGCTTATTCTTTTTTATTTTGCTGAAAAATGGTAAAATAAAAAAAGTCATAAAGTTTTTGAAGTTAAAAAAGGGCACATTCTGTTTGTATATTTTTATTATGTATAAAATGGAAAAGACTCATTTGTTTTAATTTTTTTTTATTCTCAAACCTAGTAAGCTACAATCTAATACCTAACAAGCTAAGCCATGATTTTTAATATCATTACAATTTTTCCAAAGATTTTCGATTCATATTTTGGTGAGTCTATTTTGGCGAGGGCACAAAAGGAAAACATAATTGAAATTAAAATTCACAATTTGAG
>Ga0209800_10002795_pt1 | contig 14760 bp, 18 predicted proteins | sample Higcelweek8metaG_FD_187174 | JGI IMG/M metagenome (GOLD analysis project Ga0209800, IMG submission 187174) | Freshwater pond sediment microbial communities from the University of Edinburgh, under environmental carbon perturbations - High... | ecosystem: Environmental > Aquatic > Freshwater >...
ATGCATATAGTTGATCTAATTCAACTGGCACTAATCCTATTATATCTAATCTATTAAATAGTAGTTGAAGTAGTGATTTAGTTAGTCTATGAAGTAGTTTGGTTAGTAAGATTGGAGTTGGGGGTGTAGGGGGTGTTGTGGTTAATAATAGTCCAGTTCCTGTTAATAGTTGTTCATGAAGTATATCTGATAGTAATTGAATTAGTACTGCTACTTGAGAGGTTAGTTGAGTTAGTTGGCATTATTCAGAAACTCCTTGAATATGTAGTTGGAATTGTAAGAGTTGATATAGTTGGGATGGGGGGAGTTGTGAGCCTAAATATCCTGGTTGTGACACACTTGATATTAAGTTAGATAATTGACAGGTTTGGGCTGCCTGTAATGTGGGAGCGAGCTTGGCTTATACGGGAGTAAATCAAACTGCAACATGTACTACTGCTGGATGTATTAATGATCCATATCCAAGTTGGCATAACATAACATGAAACTACTACCAATGGTGAAGAAATAAGAATGTAACATCTTGATTAACTATGACATGACCTTTAACAAGTGATAATACTAGTCTATTTGTAACAAGTATTACCTCACCTTATAATTGGTATAGTACTATCAATAACGATCTTTGGTGATGAAGTATTAATGATACAATAACAACTGACTGAGCATGAACAACCGATGAATGAAGAAAATGACCGTGTAATGTTTGATATCATGTCCCAAGTATCAAAGAATGGCGGGATACTATAAAATTTCTTGATCCATCAGCAATATATTCTGATCAATTTACTTCTAATGTCACATTAGCAACAAACCTGAAATTACCATTAGCCTGAAATCGTTATTACCTAGATTGAAAATATTATTACCAATGACTCAATTCTTATTATGTCTCATCTTCTCCATATTTAAATGATGCAAAAAATATTCTAATTAAAAATTGAGAAATAAGAACAAATAGCTATAGTTATCGTGGTTACGGGATGGTGGTTCGTTGTATAAAAAATTAAATAACTTCAAAATAAAAACCTCTACTTCAAGTAGAGGTTTTTATTTCTGACATGTTCATCAAGAGTTTTTGCATAATGAATCAATCATTCATAATCATGTAAATAATAGTAATATAGGCTATTTTCTGGTGCATTCACTGCTCAAAAAGTATCAGAAGTAAAATTAGAAATTGGGGTTGGAGGTAATCATAATTGCTTTCTAGTATTATAAGGAGATAAAGTATGAATTTTTGTTCAGATAAACACTGGAGTACATTCATTCATTGTTAGCTTGTATGAATAACAAACCGTAGCATCTGCACCAATTGCAATATTATTCTCAAGCCTTTTTATTAGAATACCAGCAACTATTGATTGATTTTCTTTGTTTCTCTCTTCTTTTTGTACAATTGAAGCCAATATCATATCATTGTATAACTTTGTTCAACTTAGTCTATACTTATCGGCAATTTTTAATTTGAATTCATCAAGCAGGATATATGCGATGTTATTAATCCTGGCATCTAATGAAATTCTATATGTATCTGGATAAAGAAATCATTCAAGAGAACTAGTTCATTTAAGAAAGGTGTATTTATCTTTATATAAAGAAGGAATATTATTAGATAAAGATATTAATTCTCAAGCTTTGATTATTCATTTAGTGGCAAGATAATCATCAATATCAAAAATATTCCAACCTGGTAAGATAGTAATTTCTTGATCTTGCGCTTGAGGGTTATTAAGAGATTTTTCTAATAAATCAGAAAGAGTGGTATCTTTATTTAATTCAAAAGTTCAGGCTTTTAAAATATTAGTAGTTCAGGTAGTTTTTAACCAAATTTTGTATAAAGTAGAATTAACTTCAATATTAAATCTTTTTGGAATAGATGATATACTATCACCTTTTTCAATAGTGTAAGTTCACTTGTGAATAACAATATTACCGACATTAACAACTTGATAAAGAGTTATGACAAGAGTAAATAATATTACTCATATAATATATTTTTTCATAAATATTTAATTAATAATTTTGCCTTAAGAAATTCAATTCCACCGTATTTCAGATAAAATTAAAAATATTTGAAGGTGGATAATTTTTAGTTATTCACGACTTAACAAGTACTCATTCATGCTTTCAAAATATTTCTTTTGCATTATTGTAACTATAAATTTCTTTTTCTCAAGAATAATTTGCAGAGGTTAAGAAACAGGGATATTCAAGCTTCTCTATAATGCTATGATCAATACATTCTTTTGCTACTCTAATCGCAATTTTTGAGTATATTTTTTTATTAATAAATGACGGCAATTTGAAGTTCTTATTAATATTTCACATTATGGTGAAAGGATAAGGATATTTTTTCAGAAATTCTATTTGTTCATTTGTAATATTAATAATTGAGTTAATATCATCAAACTTCTTAACCAAAAAAGCAAGAGGCTTATGGTAACCTCTTCATTTTAATTCATATATTCTTGTGTAATCTTCTTCTGAGAAAATATTAGCAGCAAGTCAATAGCAAGTATCTGTAGGAATGCAATAAATCATTAATTAATTAGAGATTGATGGATTATATTTTAATTTCGAATTGTTTGTTTTATCTTTAGTTATAATTGAATCAGAAGAGTTAGAAGTTCATGATTGAGTATTTTCTGTACCAGATCAAGATGTATCTCAAGATGAAGATAATGTAGTAAGCTCTTCTAGGCTATTCTTTAATTCTTCGGTTGTATCAAGAACTTTTTTTCAATTTTCATAAACCCTATTTGCTTGCTCTACTTTATTATTAATTTGTTCTTGTGTTTGTTTGACAACATTCCTAGCTTTATTAATCTGTTCCATAGTAGTCTTTTGAAGTAAATCATCTGCTATTGTATCAGATCATGTTTTAAAACTTCTTAAAAAATCATTAAATCACATAATTCAAATATTTTTTGCAATATTATCAGTTTTTGAAGGAAAAACAAAAACACAAACTACATAAATTGTAAAAATAATTAAAACAGAAGAAGTAAATTTTATAATGAATTTCATATACAAGAGTAAAATTATAATTTAAATAAATCCTCGATAGATTTACTTTTTTTAATATTATCTCTAATACTAAGAATGTCAGTATCATTAATAGATTCAACAGATGTTCAATTAGTTGGAACGATGAATTGACCAATTCATTTAAGCGTACTTTTAATGTTAGACATCATATCTGGATTATTAAGTTGATTAACAAGTCCAATCTCAGCTTTGATTACTCATTGAGCCTTACAATTAGGACATATAACTTCCATATTGATGCTATTGCCCGCTGTTCATAGTACATTAAGATTTCATTCAACTATTGAACTTCCGCAATCTTTACATTTGAAGTTAACAACAGTAGCTTCTATAATACTTTTTAAAATCAAATAGTTCATAATATATTTTGGTTAATTGCCAGTATTAATTACTAGCCATAATTATAACATAATTTTTAAATAACATCAAGCATTTTCTGTATTCTTTCTATTGACTTTTTTATTCCAAGTATTCCAATAAGTTCAAATGCACCTGGCGAAAATTGTTCTCACGATAAACTTACTCTTATTGGCCACAATACTTGTCAGTTTTTCATAGAGTTTTCTTTAATCTTCTCTATAAAAGTATTTTTTATATCATCTGGACTTAGAGAATCTAAATTCTCTAATACTTGTAAACCTAATTTTAATGAATTTTTGGCTATGTCAAGATTAATTATTCACATTTTCTCATTTATTAGCAATTCCTTACTAAGTTTGGCCTCATTATAGAAAAAGATGGTGAGTCATTCGAATTCATTAAATTTTATTAATCTAGTCTGTAGTTCTTTAAGAATTTTCTTATTATATTCTTCTGGAAACTGAGAAAAAGTATTATCATAAAATTCTACAAAATATTCCTTGAGGTAATCAACTAACTTAGTGTACAAATCATCAATATTACTTCTCTTGATATACTCGCTATTCATCCAGTTAAGTTTTTCAACATCAAATACTGCTCAGGCCTTATGAACATCTTTAATATCAAATTTCTCAACAAGTTCTTCAAGTGAAAAAATCTCCTCTGTCGTCTTAGGATTCCAACCAAGAAAAGCAAGATAATTAATAAGTGCCTCTACAAGATATCATTTCTTGAGATAACTCTCCACTGCAACATCTCACGTTCTTTTTGATAATTTCTTTCTATCTATTCATAATACATTCGGAAGATGAGCATAATCTGGAAGTTCAATTCATAATGCTTGAGCCATTACAATCTGTTTAGGCATTGATGGCAACCATTCTTCCCCACGAAAAACATGAGTTACTTTCATAAGATAATCATCAATAATCACCGCTCAGTGATAGGTAGGAAATCAATCAGACTTAAGAATTACAGTATCTTCAATCTCAGATGAACTAAATTCTACTCTTCACTTCACTAAATCATTAAATACAAGTTTTTCTCATTTAGGCATTTTGAGACGAACTACATATTTTTCTCATGCATTAACACGAACTATAGCTTCTTCATAAGGAATATTTCTACAATGTTCATCATATTTTGTTGGTAATTTAAGACTTTCTTGTTCTTTTCTAAGTTCTGTAAGTCTATCAGTACTACAGAAACAATAATATGCTTTTCACTCTTTTACGAGTTTTTCAATATATTCTCTGTAAATAGATAATCTCTCAGATTGAATATAGGGTCAATAGCCAAGATCATTGTATGGTTTAGGTCATTCTTGAGGTCAAAATCACATTCTATCAAACATCTTATCAATTGCCTCTATACTTCACTCCACATATCTTCATTGGTCAGTATCCTCTATTCTAAGCATGAATATGCCATTATTCTTCTTTGCAAAAAGGTAATTAAAAAGTGCGGTACGAAGAAATCATATATGTACAAATCCAGTTGGAGACGGAGCAACTCTTGTTTTTACTTGCATAATTCTTAGTTAATATTTAACTAAGCTATTCTATGAAAAAGCTAGTTAAAAGCAAGTGGAAGTGAGATAGAAATAAAGTAATATACAATATTAATTATAAAATTTGACTAAATAAAGTTTTATATATAATAAGCACACTTTTTGAAAAATATTATGCCAATGTAGCTCAGTGGTAGAGCACAGGATTCATACCCCTGCGGTCGGTAGTTCAATTCTACTCATTGGCACCAATTATACTTTTAATTTGACATTTGTCGGATTAATATACAATGAAGCCACATTATATATCGCGGAGTAGAGCAGTGGTAGCTCGCAAGGCTCATAACCTTGAGGTCGTTGGTTCAATTCCAACCTCCGCAACCAATTGAAACAAAACAAAAAAATCTTTTCAAGTTAACTTGAAAAGATTTTTTTACCCTTTAAGGAAACCCCGGACGCAACGTTAGTGGAGTCCGGGGAGGATGTCATTTTTAAAATTACCTCAACTTCAATATCTTCTTTGCATCTTCAAAATTCAAATTTTCATGAACAATTCTTCTAATAACTCCTATGAATTCTGTAACATTATCTCTCTCAACAGAATTCCTTCACATACATACTCAAGTACATCAAGCTTTCATTGCATCTGAAACCATTTGAAGATTTTTCTCATCTGATTCTTTTGATCATCAAGCAACAACTACAGGGATACTTAAACTATCAACTATTTCTTTCATACTCTCCATATCTCAAGTATAAGGCAACTTGACTATATGTGCTCATAATTTTTCTGCAATTCTTGCTGATAATCCAATATTCTTATTTAATTCTGCTAATTCTTCCTGGGCATCAGTCTTAACATCTTCTTTCGTACGAACATACATCATAGCAAGAAGTGGGATATTAAATTCCCTACATTCTCATGCTATTCTTGATAAATCTTCGAGCATCTTATGATCATCTGGATGTCATAAATTAACTTGTAAAGAAACTCATTTTACTCATAATTTAGAAGCCAATTTTACACTATTAACTAGAACTTTAGAATTAGGGTCTGCTCAGATTGGCGAGCTAATTGACATATGTAATATAGTAGCAGCTTTATCTTGTAATCACATTCTCTGAATTCTCTCAATTCACCCAAGATGATCAAGGATTATATCAGCTCATCACTCAATAACTTGTTTAGCTAATTCTCAATTAGCATATCATTTAATTGATTCAGTTCATATTCATAAATGGTCCATTGGTATAATTACTACTTTCTTCGTTTCTGGATTGATTATATAAGATAATATTGGATCTAAATTATCCTTATTTATATTGTTCATATTGTTTTTAAGTTTATATAATAAATTGGCTGAAAATAAATTTATACCTGCTAAAATAAGGAATAAAAATATTTATTATACACAAATTAAATGCGAACTTTTTATTATTATATACTATTTTTCTTATCATTTCCAATACTTGGTAAGTTAATTAAAAAAGTCCACCTACTTTGTCAGGTGGACTCAAATTTTAGTATTTATAAAAATTAATTACAACGAACTAAAACCCCCTGACCTTGGTGGCTAAAATAATAAAAAAAGAATGTATTTCTTATCGCGGTCATTAGAGGAATTTGTAATTAAGTAACTTCAATATATTGATTAATTCGTTTTTGTAAAATTTATTTTGAGAATTAACTTTTAGATTTTTTAAGTAAAGCAAGAAATTCTTGGTAATCTTTCTCAACTCAGAGAGCAATTCTTTCATCTTGAGTTAATGATAAAAAAGCTTGTATTTTTTTGTTATCAGAAGAAGGAAATCAAAGTGCGAGTTTTTTTGAATCTTCCATTTCCAGCCATGCTTTTATGGCTGGATCAAAAATGAAATCATTTTTTGTAAAAAGTACAATTTTATCGCGAGAACGTAGATTCATGGGAGAAATTTTAAAATCTGTTAATCTGTATGGTCACTCTTCAACAATTCATAAAGCCCTTTTTTCTAATTCACTATTTGAGAGATCTTTATCAAGCTCTTTATATTTTTCTCAACATCAAGTAAGAAGCAACGTTACTATAAATGGGCTCATATATAATAATCTTCTTAATCATAAGGAAGGAATTCTTGAAGATTTAGAAGTAACAGTATTCCTTGCTTGAGTTAAAATTGGAGTGTTAGACATATTAAAAAATTAAGTATAAACAGATTATTTATACTTAATTTTTTGTTTTGTCAATATTTTTTATATTTTCTTCCTCAATAGTGCATATTCTCAAGGATTCTCTGGCGTATTAATCCAGACGTTGAAGCTTCATCCATGAGCCACATCTTTAGATTCTCATCTACCATCAATAATTGATTCTATCTTGAATTCTAGAGATTTAGTTGGTGAGATTAATCTTATAATTTGTCATAGTTCGAATCTATTCTTAACTTCTACTAGAGCCATTTTCTTAGTCTCATCATATTCTCTCACTATTCATATAAAATCCTCTTCCTTGAGCTCAGAATTCTTATCAAAATATATACTCTTAGCTCCAAGATCTCAGACAACAAAACCTGGTATATATCCCCTATTTGATATTGCAAATAATTCCTTAGATAATTCAACTGCATCATAATCTTGTCACTGTTCTACTGCATCAATTGCTGGACGATATGCTCTACCAACTCAGGCAAGATAATTAATAGTTTTACTTCTTCATTCAACCTTGAAGCTCACGACTCCAGCATTCTTAAGTTCTTTAATATAATCAATTAAGCACATATCGCGAGAATTCATAATGTATGTTCAGAATTCATCCTCATCAACTGGGAGCAAGTCTCATTGCCTCTCTTTTTCTTCTAAGAAATATTCTCCTGTTAATTCCTTGTAATCTTCTGGTCTGCCTGTTCTCTCATATAAATCATCTCATGTAATTTCGTTTTTAAAAATTTTATATTCCCAACGGCAACTATGTGCGCAAGTTCATTGATTAGGATCTCTATTCGCTAGATAATTTGATAGAAGACAACGTCCAGAATAAGCCATACAGATTGCTCAATGTATGAAGAATTCTAACTCCATCTCTGGACAGTTTTCATGAATTTCTTTGATTTCTCTGAGTGAGATTTCACGACTAAGGATTACTCTCTTGATTCATATTTCTTGCCAGAATTTCACTTGAGCCCAATTAGTATTATTTGCTTGAACTGATAAATGAATCTCTGCGTTTGGATATTCTTTTCTAACTAAATTAATTAATCATGGATCAGCCATAATATATGCATCTGGTTTGAGTTCTTCCATCTTCTTAAAAGCCTCCATAAAAGGCTTGATTTTGAAATTATGAGCATAAATATTCGCAGTAAAATAGATCTTCTTACCAAAATTATGTGCGTATTCTACTCATTCCTTAAGTGATTCCCAGCTGAACTGGTTCTCTCTAGCACGAAGCGAGAACATTGGTACTCAAGCATAAACCGCATCTGCTCAATAAGCAAAAGCATATTTTAATTTTTCTAAATTACCAGCCGGCATTAGGAATTCTAATTTATTCATTTGTAGTGTATTTAATTTAAAACTGAAGTAGTGTATTTATAATTGAATAAAAATCAAAAAACTTGCAAAATTAAAATAAATATATAGTATATACATATATTTTATATAGTAATTTATTATATATGACAAGGAAACAAATTGCAATAAGTGTTCCAAAAGAACTAAAAGATGAATTCTATCTTACTGCAAAGAAACTCTGAAGTAATCCATCAAATCTTATTACAATGTTTATGTCAAATGTGGTACATACAAAAGAAGTCCACTTTAAAGCGTTTAATAGTGATTTTGAATTTGAATGATTTTCTGAAAGTGAATTACAAGAACTAAATAAAGTATGAAAAGAATGACACGATAGAATTAGTAATCTAATAGACTAATTCTTATGAAAATAATTATTACCGATTACTTTGAAAAAAAAGAATACAAATTTCTATCAAAATATTTTTCACTAAATGATTTTTGTATAAAACTTAAAAAGACTCAATTAATATATCTAAAAGAACCTTATTTTAAACTTAAGTTTTATTTGTGATGAATTGCTTTTAGATGAGTTATATTAGTAACTAAATCGTGAAATCTAGTACCACTTATGATTTCGCTTAAAAAAGATAGAGACTGAGAAAATATTATTTGGGAAATATACAAAAATGAAATAATTAATAAACAACAACTTACACTTAATGATATAGAAAATAAGAAATATAAAGAGTACTAAATAAACGCATAATTAGATTTCTCAAATATTCAACTCATACAAATAATTAAAATTATCTTCTTTATCAATTATTCTCTCAATTTCATCTATAGTTTTTCAATCTAAACTCTCAAAACCTAGAGCTTTCATTCAATTAATAGTCATCATTTTGATTACTTCACGCGCAGGTAAAACTTCGGGGTTATTTGTAATTCACTTCTGCAGAAGTCATGCGAACTTCCCTGCTTCCCAGATATCAAGTCTATTAGAACTTGCAGCTCAATCTGTTCAGAGACAAACATTTACTCATTTTTCAAGTAACTTAGATATTGGTGCTATTCATGAACCAAGTTTAAGATTACTTAGTGGACAATGAACTACATTTGACTTAGTTTGTGACAATATCTCAATATCCTCATCTGTAAGCCAAACACAGTGAGCAAGAATACACTTTTCATTAAGAATTCATAGATTATATAAATACTTCACGGGTGTACATCAATGTAATTTAACACAATCATCAAATTCCTTATTTGATTCTGATAGGTGCGTATGAAATGTAACATTGTATTTCTGAGCAAGTTCTTTTGATTGGATTAACAAATCTTCACTTGTTACATAAATAGAATGCGGAGTTACAGAAACTCTAATAAACTCACTATCTTTATATTTTTTAATCAAATCCTCAGTTTGTCTGATTCAGACTAATCAATCTACAACTCATGGAACTGGGAAATTAATAATAGGATTTCAGATGATATAATGAAATCATAATTCTTCTGCAGCTCTAGCTCAAGACTCTGGATAAAAATACATATCAGCAGCTAACTTGATTCAGTTTTTGTACATCTCAAGAATTGCCTTTTTAGTATTCTCATATACGAAGTCAGAATTAACATATTTCCCTTCCATTGGCCAAATATATTCTTGTAACCACTTCTCTAGAGCAAGATCTTCAGCTAATCATCTAAATGCAACCATGGCAGAATGTGTATGTACATTAACAAGTGGTAAATTGAATTTTTTCATAAAAAATAATTAAGTTTTTCTTAATAATATACAAAACAATAAAAAAGAGAAATCAAAAAAATAGTAAAAGTCCTCCGAAAAGGACTTTATTTTTGTATCATCAGTACAAACTCAAAAGTCATACTGATTAATTCTTGCAAGCTCTTGATTTAAAGGAATTTTGCCTTAAAAATCCAAGAGCTAGGTATACCGCAGGAAGTGAAAGGGTCACAAAGAGACCAAAACACTCCTGTAAATCAAGTGTTACAAAAACTATTGCCCCATAAACATTTGAAATAAACAGAACACAACTAAATATACAAACTAAAGCAATATAGCCAAACTCAAAAAAGGAAAGCGTTGATTTTGGTCGAATAAAACCTGAACCTTCAAACAACGAAGACAGGACTTTTGAGATATACATTACGGCAGAAACGTAAGTCGAAACAAAGCAAAGACTTGTTGTAAGGATATAGACCAAAACGAAACCCGTGTTATCAGCCAGAAAACTAAAAGGGTCCACACTTGAAACATTGAGAGAATAAAGAGAAAAAGTCATAGCACCCTCCTAGGGTTTTGTTTAGAAGTTTGCAAAAATATTATAATAAAATAAATGTATTGTCAAAAAATAATTGACTTGCTTAAATTTATATTTATAAATAATTAACTTTACAGATTATGAATTCATTGAAATTAAACTAAGACATCTTCCCTATCACACAAGACATATAACTTTTTGCTTTTTTAAGAAAACTCTTTGCTTCTTCTGAATTAACTTCTGAGTAACCTAGGGAAGAAAGTTTATCAGTAATAATTTTTAAGTCTCAATCGTAATCAAATTCAAGTTTTCATGTGACTATATCAACTAAGATATTTTTCACTCATAGGTTATCTAGTGTTTTTGTAACAGTATTTGCACATCATCAACATTTGATGTTGATAACTTGTATTGATTGTTTCATAGAATATTTATAGAAATAATGAATATAGTCTAATTAAATAAATTAAAAATCAAAATAAAATAATGAGACCATATTTTGACGAGAAACTTATTATCATGGAACTTATTGAAGTAGGTAATTGCAAATGATTATTGAAATATCTAAGGAAAGTTGAAGAGAAGTATAAATATAATGTTTTGACAACATTTTATTTATACCACCTTCTAATTGTGAATTTCTTTTTTCAATCTGGAACCTTATCATCATAATTATCAACTCAAATTTTATTTAATACCAAGTCATCAAGAATAGGCTTAATTTTTCTAATTCTAACTCATCAATCAAATCAAATGTCATCTGTATTATAATCAAGACGACTCTCAATAAGATTTTCTTTATCTAAAATAATCATAACATGTCATCTCCATACTATAATATCAAGAGGTTCAAATTTATCTACTAATTGATTCGAATCCAGTCAAGAAATTTGCAATCAAGTTCAAAAATAAACCAATCATCAAGTATTTCTTGGAGTAAATCAGTTAGTTGCATAGTGAAGAAGTCAACTACAATCAAATCACTTAAGTATCAATTTATTTTGTATATAATAAGATAAAGCAATATTAGACTTATAATAATTTTCTAAAGTTGGAACTCATCAAGGCATCACTCATCACCGAATATACTGATGTCCAACTTGTAATTTTAATCTATTAATGATTTCTTCTTTTAATGGCTTAATAATAACCCTCTCAGAAGGTTGTTTATCATATATTTCTAAAAATCTTGCATCAATATAAGAATCAAAATATCAAGGTATTTCATTTACTTGAATTTTATATATAAGATTACCCTTATCATATAATTCATCCTCAATAATCACTGTAGTTCAACTAAATAAAACTGATTGAACTGGATCAATTTGTTCATATTCATCAAGCACAGGTCAAACTCAAGTTCAATAAAAAGTATCAGAAAATTTATATGTATATAAAATTGGTGAATTCTTGTTAGTAATTCAGTATTTGAATTTAATTCATTCTACTTGTGAAATAGTGTAGTCCAAAATTTTTCACTTTTTTGAATCATCTTTATATTTAGCCTTATACTTCTCTAAAGAATTAAGCACTTTATCTTTATATATTTCTCAATTTTTCCAAACATCTTTTTTGAGTTTGTAAATAGTATTTTCAAAATTTTCTTTTTCTGAATTATTTGCGTAAGAACATTGTGTTATAGGTAACACAAGAATAAAAATAAATAATGATAAGAATTTTTTCATAAATTAATAATTAATTGTAATAGTACAATAATAATAAGAATAAAAATTATAATTACAAAAATAAAAAAATCCTACAATTTCTTGCAAGATTCCTTTTGACCAATTTATGGCTCCCCCGGTTGGATTCGAACCAACGACCAAATGGTTAACAGCCACCTACTCTACCACTGAGCTACGGAGGAATATTTTTGAGGTGCGCACATAATATAGAAAAAATTAACTATGTCAAAATTTTTTTTGAGTTTTTTTACAAGTATTTTATTAGTAAAAATTATTAGTAAAAATTGTTATTAGTAAAAATAATATTGACAATTCTATATTTATCGTTATATTCCTATGAGTACAATTATGTACAAAAACAAAAAACGAGGTCTTTGATGGATACTCTTACTGCAGCATTCTGTGTTATATTCTTCCTTATGCTTCCGGTGGTTCTCCAGATCTTCATTCTTTTTGGGGGTGTGTGTCATGATTTCCACCTCATGAACAAAAATATTGTGGATAAGCCTCAAACTTGGCAAACCATCTATGGAATAGTCTGTATAGGACTCTTTCTCAAGTACTTCCAGTACGAACAGCTCAACTCCTATGACACCACCTACATCATCGCCTGGTGTTCGTACAATTTCCTCTCATACCTCATCCTCTTCAACCTCTTGACACATGGCAAGCTCGCTGAGAGCTTCACAAAGCTTTGTACAAGAGAGTGATAGGCACTCCTAGTCAACATCTCATCTTTTGGGTGATGATGTTAACGGATAAAATTAAACCCTCGTAGATACGGGGGTTTGTTTTTTTAATTAATATCCAAGGAAAGTTTTAAGATATTCAATTCTCTCTTTGGATACATCTAGAACTTCATTTTGGTTTTTTGAAATATTTGAATTAGAAACTTTAGATACTTTGTTCCATTTTTATTGTTTATAATATTTAAGTCATAATTTATGATTAAAAATAAGCTCTTTTATAATAGAGTAATCTTTATTGTAATTCTCATCCATACAATTTTTTAGAAGAATTTTTGTAATTTAAATAGAATTATCATTTAGTTTAACAGAAATATCAATTTTCTTATTTGCCTTTTATATATTATTTATATGTTAATAAGAACTTAGTATTCTCACAGTTCTCTTTATATAATTAGATAAAAAATTAAATATTCTCAACTAATGTACCAAAATTCATATCACTTTGTCAAATTTTATCAATATTTTCTATTTTACAAACAAAAATTGAAAGATTCTCATCTTTAGCAAGAGCTAATGCACTTTGATCCATAACTCTTAATCATTTAATAAGTGCTTCTTGATAGTCTAATCTATCATATTTAATCGCATCACTATATTTCACTGGATCTTTATCATAGATTCAATCAACTTTAGTTCATTTAACTAAATAATCACAATTAAGCTCTAATGCTCTAAGAACTGACGCACTATCTGTAGTATAATAAGGATTACCACTTCAGGCAACTGCAATAATAATTCTTCACTTTTCTAGATGTTTGAGTGCTCTCCTTCTAATAAATGGTTCCGCAACTCTCGGCATTTCTAGTGCTGACATTACTCTTACTTCTATTCAGCTCTTCTCTATAGCATCTCAGAGTGCAATTCAGTTCATAACTGTCGCAAGCATTCACATATAATCTGCTGTTCATCTATCGAGTCATTTAGCAGCTCCACTAACTCATCTAAAAATATTTCCTCATCAAACAACAATTACAATTTCAATATGTTGTTTTTCATGAAGAAATACGATTTTTTTAGCAAGATTTTCTATGAATTCAACTTCAATTCAGTACTCTTTTTTTCATTGCAGAGCTTCTCAAGACAGTTTGAGAAGTATACGTTTTGGGCTTTTTGGCAAATTCATTTTACAGACAATTATGAAATAAACTTATAAACTCATTATATATTAATGCAAAGTAAAATCAATAGATTTGATATTCAAGAAAAATTGAAGTTATTTCGTTGTTAGATTTGTTTCAAGAAAACAATATAAATAGTGTGGAAATTTGATGAGTTCAATATTGCCCGTGTTAGCTGAACCCGTAAAACAATTAATACAATAGAAAAAAGGATATAAGAGTATAATCCATCAAAAGATAATTATAGACTAATTTGTGCAATTAAGAGAAGGATTAGTGTGTTTATCAATAAGGGATTAACTGATTATAAGTAAACTTGCTTTTAATAAAAATTAAATTAAAATGTAAGAGAAATTTATTACAAATATATATTTCTTCTATGAAAAAACATCAAACAAAAAAACATCTCTACTTCTCAGCCTTCACTCTCGTAGAACTAATAGTAGTAATAGTAATACTCGCAATATTAGCAACTATTGCATTTCTATCATTTAATAGTTATTCTTCATCTTCTAGAG
>Ga0209800_10002801_pt1 | contig 14748 bp, 10 predicted proteins | sample Higcelweek8metaG_FD_187174 | JGI IMG/M metagenome (GOLD analysis project Ga0209800, IMG submission 187174) | Freshwater pond sediment microbial communities from the University of Edinburgh, under environmental carbon perturbations - High... | ecosystem: Environmental > Aquatic > Freshwater >...
TCTTGGCCGAAAGGCCGATGGTGGTAAGCAGTCCCACCTGGAAGTACACGTCGTTGGACATGCCTCGGCCCATGGTCGCAAGCACGGACCCCAGCACGCCAAGCGGCACCACGAGCATGACCGCCGTTGGTACGGACCATGACTCGTACAGGGCGGCCAGACAAAGGAAGACCACAAGGATGGAGATGGCATACAGGAACGGGGCCTGGGCGCCGCTCATGCGCTCCTGATAGGAGAGTCCTGTCCATTCGATGCCGATGCCGGGAGGCAGCTTCTTGGCGAGTTCTTCAACGGCGCGCATGGCGTCGCCGGTGCTCTTTCCTGGCGTCGCGTTGCCAAGAAGCTCAACGGCCGACATGCCGTTGTAACGTTCCAAGCGTGGCGAGCCGTAAGTCCAGCGGCCGGTTGAGAAGGCCGAGAAGGGCACCATGTTGCCTTGGGTGTTGCGAACGTACCAAAGGTTGATGTCCTCCGGCATCATGCGGAAGGGGGCATCGCCTTGCATGAACACTTTTTTCACGCGGCCGCGGTCCAAAAAGTCGTTGACGTACGAGCCGCCAAGGACCGTGGTCAACGTATCGTTGATGCTGCCCATGGACAAGCCGAAGGCGCCCGCCTTGGCCTGGTCGATGTCGATCTGGTACTGGGGGGTGTCCTCTTGTCCGTTTGGTCGCATGCCTACTATGTTCGGGTCTTTTGAGGCCATGCCGAGCAGCATGTTCCGGGCCTGCATAAGGGCCGCATGGCCAACGCCCGTGCGGTCCTGCAAATACAGGTCGAAGCCGGAGGCGTTGCCAAGCTCCATGACGGCGGGCGGCGTGAAGGCGAAGACCATGGCGTTCTTGATCTGGCTGAAAGCGCCCATGGCGCGGCGGGCAATTGCCTGTGCCTTTGCCTCTTCGCCTTTGCGTTCGTCCCAGGGCTTGAGCTGTACGAACGCAAGTCCGGCGTTCTGGCCGCGTCCGGCGAAGCTGAAGCCTGCGACCGTGAACAACGAACTGACGGTGTTTTTCTCTTTCTCCAGGAAGTGGTGCTCAACCTGCTTCAGCACCTCAAGGGTGCGTTCCTGCGGGGCGCCGGCGGGCAGTTGCACCAGGCCGAAGATGATGCCCTGGTCTTCCTCCGGCAAGAACGAGGAGGGCAGTCGCATGAACAGCAGGACCAGCCCGCCGAGGACGAGCACGTAAATCAGCATCATGCGTTTGCTGCGCTTGATCAGCCCGCCGACTCCGGTCTGGTACTTGCGGCTGCTCGCGTCGAACACGCGGTTGAACCAGCCGAAGAACCCATGCTGGGCCATGTGGTGGCCTTTGTGCACGGGCTTGAGAAAGGTGGCGCACAAGGCCGGGGTGAGCACGATGGCCACAATGACCGACAACAGCATGGCCGCGACGATGGTCAGCGAGAACTGGCGGTAGATGACGCCGGAGGAGCCGCTGATGAAGGCCATGGGGATGAACACCGCCGAGAGCACCAGGGCGATGCCCACCAGCGCGCTGGAATGGGCCATGTGCGAGATGGACTCCCGCTACGAGATCCTGTCCCGGCTGGGCGTGCGCAACATCGAGGGCTTCAACCAGAAGCTGGCCGAGTTCGGCGACAAGGTGCCCGAGGAACTGGCCGACCTTACGCCCATGCCCTACCTCGTCATCGTCATCGACGAACTTGCCGACCTGATGATGACCGCGGCCAAGGACGTGGAGACGTGCATAGTGCGCCTGGCCCAGCTGGCCCGCGCCGCGGGCATCCACATGATTCTGGCCACCCAGCGCCCCAGCGTCGATGTGGTCACCGGCCTCATCAAGGCCAACTTCCCCACGCGCATCTCGTTCCAGGTGACCAGCCGCCACGACTCCCGCACCATCCTCGACACCGTTGGCGCGGAGCGGCTGCTGGGCAAGGGCGACATGCTCTACAAGTCCGGCGGATCCAAGCTGCGGCGCATGCACGGGGCCTATGTGGACGAGGTGGAGATTGAGGCCGTGGTGGCGTATTGGAAGTCGCGCCAGCCCCAGCAGTTCGACCTGGACTTTTCTGAGTGGCGCAAGGAAGGCGAAGCCAGCCCCGGTGGAGGTGGCCCCGGCAGCGAGGGCGGCGTCAACGCCGTGGCCGAGGACCCCATGTATGCCGAGGCGGTGGAGTTCGTCACAGGCCAGGGCCGGGCGTCCATCTCCCTCATACAGCGCCGCTTCCGCATCGGCTTCAACCGCGCCGCGCGCTACATTGAGCAGATGGAGGCCGATGGCCTTCTGGGCGCAGCCGACGGCAGCAAACCGCGCGTGGTCATGAAGGGCCGCGACTAGCGTTCCCCAAAAATCAGTAACGCGCGCGCGTCAACTCCACGCACTGTTTCACCAATTCCAGGCCTGGTGCCTGGCGCACCAGGATTGAAGGAGCGCGCATGATGCGTGCGATGGGTTCCACTTCGATTTTGCGTGCGGCTTGCGGCCCCGGATCAATGCCGGTAGCAAAGCGCCGGTATGGCCAAGAATCGATGGCCAAAAACGCATCAGGCTAGTAGCATATTTCTCCCGACGATTCCAGCGGCACTTCAAATCGCATTACTGAGAGGAACCATGACGAAAATCACGTTGCCGCAAGACATGACAGGGACCATTCCCGGCCTGGCCAGCGTTTCCCCAAAAACAATCGAAATGGGCGACCGCAAATACGCTGTCGGGGGGCCAAGCCAGTACCACCTCGGTTGGACCTGCCACACCGATGAAGATGCCGCCCTGCGGCGCTATGGCGAATTGAGAAGAGCGGGATACGAAGGCGTTGTCATCCTCGACTGCACAGGGGCCGAAGCTGAAAAGCTCATGGCGTCCCATCAGGACGGCTGACCCGCATTGCGTGAGCATCCGGGATATAGAGGAGACGCCGGGCCAGTTGGGTGACGGTCATTGATGGACAATCCCTCCGTTGACGCGGATTTCTTGCTGTGGCGTTTTTTTCGGGGATACCGCACAATGCCCGGAGATGGATAAGCCTTTTTCCAGGTGGTGGGCCATGAGCGCGCAAACGGCATTTCTGCTCTTCCTCTCTGTTGTTGTGATGGTTGTCCTCGTCACGCGCATACGCCCGGCATCCAAAGGTGGAGATCCACAAATCACGGCTGCCGTCAGTACGGCAATTTCCCGCGAGTTTCCCTTCAGCAATGTGCAGGTCGATGTCAAGACGTTCGATGGCGTGGTGATTCTCGGCGGCTACACTCGCGAACTGGAGCAGGCAAAACGTGTGGTGGAGATAGCCTACACCATCGACGGAGTGAAATCCGTCGATAACAGAATGATGATCCGCTCCGGGCAATGACAAGACATTGCCGTGCAACGAAGAGCGGCCCCATGAGTCACCCGGGGGCATGCCGCCAGCGGAATTTGCAGCCAGGGGGGTAGGGGATACCCTCTGCCTGCGGCTATCAAAAAAAGCCTACCCAGAATCTTTACAAAGAGCTGGCGCCCAAACAGGGTGCTTCACCACGATGCCGTCCACTGCATCCGCAACGAAAAAGCCCCTGCGGAAGAGCATCCGCAGGGGGCTTTGTTTGTTGTGCCGCCAGGGGGGGTTACTTGGAGGCCGTCTGCTTTGCCGCGGGGGCCGCAAGCACGGCCTCGCCTTCCTCGTGCCAGCCGCCGCCAAGCACCTTGTACAGGGTCAGCACGTTGGCGGCCCTGGAGAGTCGCGCGGTGATGAGGTCCTGCCGGGCGGAGGCGTTGGACCGCTGCGAATCCAGCTTGGTCAGGAAGCTGTCCACGCCGTTTTCATAGCGCAGCGTGGAGAGCTCATAGCTTCTGGCCGTGGCCTTGGCCAGGGAGCTTTGGGCCGAAACCTGCTCGTTGAGAGAGGCGCTCTGCGCAAGCGTGTCTGAGACTTCCTTGAAGGCCGTCTGAACGGCCTTTTCATATGTGGCCACATAGATGTCGCGGTCGGCCACGGCGTAGTCGACCCCGGCGCTGATGGCACCGGCATGGAATATGGGCAGGGAAATCTGCGGGATAAAGCTCCAGGCCTGGGAGCCGCTCTTGAACAGGCCGTTGATGGCGTTGCTTGAGGTGCCGTACGATCCGGTGAGGCTGATGATGGGGAAGTGCATGGCCCGGGCTGCGCCGATATTGGCGTTGGCGGCTTTGAGGGTATGCTCGGCGGCGATGACATCGGGTCTGCGGGTGAGCACTTCCGAGGGCAGTCCGGCCGGCACCTGCGTCAGCGGGGCTATGTCATCCAGGGATTTCGCCGGCAGCATGTCCGCGGAGAGCGGCATGCCAACCAACACGGCCAGGGTGTTCTCGTCCTGGGTCACCAGGGAGGTGTACCTGGCGACGCTGACGCGCGCGGCATCTACCGTGGTGCGAGACTGGGCCAGGTCCAGATCGTTGGCCACGCCATTGTCGAAGCGCTGCTTCTGCAAATCATAAGAGGTTTGTTCGGTTTCAAGAATCTCCTTGGCCAGGGAGAGGTGCTCGCGGTCTGCTGCAAGGGTCAGGTACGCGGTGGAGACCTCGGCCACCAGACTCAACTCCACGCTTTTGTGCGCGGCCTCGGTCGACAGATACTGCTCCAGGGCCTGCTGCTTGAGGCTCTGGATGCGGCCGAAGAAATCCAGCTCAAAGGAGCTGAAGCCGAGCCCGACAGAGTAGGACCGGGCGGTGTAGGCATTGCCGGAGCTGGAAAGCGAGGCCGGGGTGCGGGTGCTCGTCGACCCGGCCGTGCCGTCGATTTTCGGCAGCAGGTCCGCGCGGGTGATCTGGTGCTGGGCCTGGGCCTTTACGATCTTGAGGGCGGCGACGCGCAGGTCGCGGTTGTTTTTAAGCGCCAGTTCCACCAGCCTTTTCATGGGCGCATCGGTGATGACCTGTGTCCAGTCCATGGCCTTGGCCCCGGGCTGTGCGCTGGAGTCTGTTCCGCTGGCCCAGGTGTCGGGCAGTTGGGGCTGGGGCCGGTCGTATTTGGGCGCCATGGTGCAGCCGCCAAGCACGGCTGGCAGCAGGGCGGCCACGCATGCCGCGTGCAGGAGCTTCTTCGATTGACGCATTATTTCACCTCGCGTGTGCTGTCGTTTGATTGGGCCGAGGCGCTCTGGTCCTGTGCGGCGGGGTCGGTGCGCACGGGCGTGGCCGGGGTGACTGGGGCTGTCGGTTCGTCCGGGCCTTTGTCGTCATCGTCTTCTTCATGTTCAAGCGCAGCCACGGCCGCCTTTTTACGGAAGGTGAGGCTGTAGACGATGAAGAAGAAGACCGGAACAAAGTAGATGCCCAGCACAGTGGCGGCCACCATGCCGCCGATGACGCCCGTGCCGATGGCGCGCTGGCTGCCGGAGCCCGCACCGGAGCTTATGGCCAGCGGCAGCACGCCCAGAATGAACGCCAGCGAGGTCATGAGGATGGGCCGCAAACGAAGCCTGGTGGCTTCCATGATGGCCTCGGTGAGTTCGTGGCCTTTCTCCACCAAATCTTTGGCGAATTCAACGATGAGGATGGCGTTCTTGGCCGAAAGGCCGATGGTGGTAAGCAGTCCCACCTGGAAGTACACGTCGTTGGACATGCCTCGGCCCATGGTCGCAAGCACGGACCCCAGCACGCCAAGCGGCACCACGAGCATGACCGCCGTCGGCACGGACCATGACTCGTACAGTGCGGCCAGACAAAGGAAAACCACCAGAATGGAGATGGCATACAGGAACGGGGCCTGGGCGCCGCTCATGCGCTCCTGATAGGAGAGTCCTGTCCACTCGATGCCGATGCCGGGGGGCAGCTTTTTGGCGAGTTCCTCAATGGCGCGCATGGCGTCGCCGGTGCTTTTCCCTGGTGTCGCGTTGCCAAGAAGCTCAACGGCCGACATGCCGTTGTAGCGTTCCAGGCGTGGCGAACCGTAAGTCCAGCGGCCGGTTGAGAAGGCCGAGAAGGGCACCATGTTGCCTTGGGTGTTGCGAACGTACCAAAGGTTGATGTCTTCCGGCATCATGCGGAAGGGCGCGTCGCCCTGCAAGAACACCTTTTTCACGCGGCCGCGGTCCAGGAAGTCATTGACGTACGAGCCGCCCAGGACCGTGGTCAACGTATCGTTGATGCTGCCCATGGACAGGCCGAAGGCGCCCGCCTTGGCCTGGTCGATGTCGATCTGGTACTGGGGGGTGTCCTCTTGTCCGTTTGGCCGCATGCCGACTATGTTGGGGTCTTTTGATGCCATGCCGAGCAGCATGTTCCGGGCCTGCATGAGGGCCGCATGGCCAACGCCCGTGCGGTCCTGCAAATACAGGTCGAAGCCGGAGGCGTTGCCGAGTTCCATGACGGCGGGCGGAGTGAAGGCGAAGACCATGGCGTTCTTGATCTGGCTGAAGGCGCCCATGGCGCGGCGGGCAATGGCCTGTGCCTTTGCCCCTTCGCCTTTGCGCTCGTCCCAGGGCTTGAGCTGTATGAATGCCAAGCCGGCGTTTTGCCCGCGCCCGGCGAAGCTGAAACCCGCGACGGTGAACAGCGAGCTTACGGTGTCTTTTTCCTTCACCAGGAAGTGATGCTCAACCTGCTTCAGCACCTCAAGGGTACGTTCCTGCGGGGCGCCAGCGGGCAGTTGCACAAGGCTGAAGATGATGCCCTGGTCTTCCTCAGGCAAGAACGAGGAGGGCAGGCGCATGAACAGCAGGACCAGCCCGCCGAGGACGAGCACGTAAATCAGCATCATGCGCTTGCTGCGCTTGATCAGCCCGCCGACTCCGGTCTGGTACTTGCGGCTGCTCGCGTCGAACACGCGGTTGAACCAGCCGAAGAATCCGTGTTGGGCCATGTGGTGGCCTTTGTGCACGGGTTTAAGGAAGGTGGCGCACAAGGCCGGGGTGAGCACGATGGCCACAATGACCGACAGCAGCATGGCCGCAACGATGGTCAGCGAGAACTGGCGGTAGATGACGCCGGAGGAGCCGCTGATGAAGGCCATGGGGATGAACACCGCCGAGAGCACCAGGGCGATGCCCACCAGCGCGCTGGTGATCTGCCCCATGGATTTCTTGGTGGCCTCCTTGGGCGAGAGCCCTTCCTCGGTCATGATGCGTTCCACGTTTTCCACAACGACGATGGCGTCGTCGACGAGAAGACCGATGGCCAGCACGATGCCGAACATGGTCAGCGTGTTGATGGAGAAGCCGAAGGCGGCAAGTGCGCCGAATGTGCCCAGCAGAACCACGGGCACGGCGATGGTTGGAATGATGGTGGCCCGCATGTTTTGCAAAAACAGATACATGACCAGGAAGACCAGGATGATGGCCTCGGCCAGGGTTTTGATGACCTCCTCGATGCTGACGCGCACGAAAGGAGTGGTGTCGTAAGGGAACACGCAGCGGATGCCCGAGGGAAGCGTTTGGGAGAGGTCATCCATGGACTTGCGGACGCGGTTCACGGTTTCAAGCGCGTTGGCGCCGGTGGCCAGTTTGAGGGCGATACCCGTAGCGGGCTTGCCGTTGAAGTGGGACACGGTGTCATAAGACTCGCTGCCGAGCTCCACCCGTGCCACGTCGGCGAGGTGAACGGTGGAGCCGTCCTGGTTCACGCGCAGAATGATGTTGTTGAACTGATCAACGGTTTCAAGCCGGCTCTGGGAGAGGATGGTGAAGCTCATCTGCTGGCCGGGAACCGCCGGGGTTCCGCCAATCTGGCCGGCGGAGATCTGCGCGTTCTGGGCCGTGATGGCGCTCTTCACGTCGGTTGGGGTCATCTTGAAATTGTTCAGCTTGTGGGGGTCGAGCCAGACGCGCATGGAATACTGCGAGCCGAAGACCGTGGCCTCGCCCACGCCGTCGATGCGGCTCACGGGGTCGAGCAGGACGGACGAGGCGTAATCGCTCAGGTCGCGGCCGGTAAGGTTCGGATCATCGGAAACCAGCGCCACGATCATGAGGAAGCTTGAGGCGGCCTTGTTAACGGTGATGCCCTGGCGCTGGACTTCCTCGGGCAGAAGCGGGGTGGCCAGCGAGAGCTTGTTCTGCACCTGCACCTGGGCGATGTCCGGGTCGGTGTTTGAGTCGAACGTCAGGGTGATGCCCACCTGGCCCGACGAGTCGCTTGTGGAGGCCATATAGCGCAGGTTGTCGATGCCCTTCATCTTTTGCTCAATGACCTGGGTGACGGTGTCTTCCAGGGTCTTTGAGGAAGCGCCGGGGTACGAGGCGCTGATGCTGATGGATGTGGGCGCGATCTTGGGATACTGCGCAATGGGCAGCGTTAAGATGGACAACACGCCCGCAAGCATGATGATGATGGCGATGACCCAGGCGAAGACCGGGCGATCGATGAAGAATTTAGCCATGATGCGACGCTCCCGATCCTTACTGTTGCGCGGTGTTGTGTTCGGCGGGCTTGGCGGTTGCGCTTGCCGGCGCATCAGTGAGCGAGGACGTGGGCCACGGCTCGTTCTTTGCCGGTGAATACACCATCGCGTCACGCTTCTTTGCAGGCGCCTTGGCCGGAGTTTGCGCCTCTTTGGCTGCGGGCTGGGCCTCGGGCTTCGGCGCAGGGGCGGAAGCCTGCTGGGGTTTCATCTGCGCGGGCTGCGGCTGGGATGTCTCGGCGGCTTTGGCCGGCTGCGCAGGAGCCTGTTTCGCTGCTTCCGGCTTGGTCGGCGTGGGCTGTTGCGTCGCCTGCGGAGCGGGCTTGGCCATTTCAGACTTGACCGGTTCAGATTTGACCGGCGAGGGCTGCGGCGCGGTGGCATTGTCTGCTGCGGGTGCGGCGCCAGGGGCACTGGCCTCAACAGGCTTGACCTTTGCGCCGGGACGAACCTTCTGCAAGCCTTCAACGATGACCTTGTCGCCAGCGGCCAACCCGGCAGCGACCAGCCAGTTGCCGCCAATGACACGGCTTACCTCAATGGCACGCTGCTCAACGGTGCCATCGTCCTTGACGACCAGCACCTGCGCCTGTCCCTTGTTGTCGCGGCTTACGGCCGCCTGAGGCACAAGCAGGGCCTGCTCCTCAACGCCTTCATCAAGCATGGCGCGCACGTAAAGGCCGGGCAGAATGTCGTGGTTCGGATTGGGGAACAAGGCGCGCAGGGTCACCACACCGGTGTTTTGGTCAACGGTGATGTCCGAGAACTGAAGCACGCCTTCAAGGGGATAGGCGGTGCCGTCGTCGAAGATCAGCCTGACCTTAGCACCTGCGGAACCGGCCTTTTTGAGCTTGCCGCTGGCAAGGTCGCGCTTGAGGCGCATAACCTCTGTGCTCGACTGGGTCACGTCCACGTAGATGGGGTCGGTCTGCTGCACGGTGGCCAGGGCCGTGGCCTGGCTCGCGGTGACAAGCGCGCCCGGCGTGACGCTCGATTTGCCTATGCGCCCGGAGATGGGCGAGGTGACCCGCGTGTAGCCGAGGTTGATATGCGCGCTTTGGAGAGTCGCCTTGGCCGCAACGACCTCCGCCTCTGTCTGGCGGAACGATGCCTGGGCGTCGTCGTTGTCCTGCTGGCTCACGCCGTTCACCTTGACCAGGCGGGCGTAACGCTCGGCCTTGAGCCGTGCAGGCAGGGCATTCGCCTCTGCCCTGACAAGTGTGGCCCGGGCGCTGTCGTATGCGGCCTGATAGGTGGCGGGATCTATCTGGTACAATGTTTCACCGACTTTAACCTCGGCGCCTTCCTTGAACAATCGCTTCTGCACAATGCCTCCCACCTGGGGGCGGACATCGGACATGAGGTAGGCGGAGGTGCGGCCGGGCAAAATCGTTGTGAGCGTCACCGGCGCCGGGGCGATGGTGACCACCGTGACCTCGGTTGGACCACCTGGCGCCTGTCCGCTGGCCTGCTTGTTCTGGCCGCAGCCGGGAAGAACCGCAACCAGGGCGGCGAGCAGAAGGGGAATGGAGAATTTTGTACGCATGCGCATGGGACTTCCTGATCTGTTGGAGTTCGGTTTCATGGATGATTGCCGAAATTTAAGCCATGTTCTGAACTTGCCGCATGGAATTCAGACGGTTCAGCCCGCCAATTGAGAATTCCACGATGAAGTCCGTAATGAGCTCGATATTGCCAGCCTTGAGTGCCAGTTCTGGGGTCATGACGTTCATGGCTTCCTTTCCGTATTCAAACAGCACACATTGCCCGATGATGCTTGATGCACTGCGGGTCACTGCCATCTCATCATGCGCGGGCAGCAATTGCCGCACAATGTCGAGCAGCAGATTGTGCGAAGGTCGGCATTGCCTCTCAAAAATCTCGCCGAAATACTGCGTCGGCTCGATGAATTCCTGCATCAAGAGTTTGCCGAGCCGTTCCGTTTCTTTGTCTCCATCGCCAAGCGTCTGGAGCAGGAAGCTCCGGATATACACCCGCAGGCGCTGCAAGGGGGAGCTCTGCGGCGTAATGCCTTCGTCGCGCGGGTGGCGAGCGTTTTCTCGTTCGAGGAAGTCCTGCAGCACGGCGACGTACAGCTTCTCCTTGCTGCCGAAGTGGTAGTTCACAGCTGCCACATTCGCTTTGGCGAGGGTGCATATCTCACGTATTGTGGCATTTTCCCGGCCATGTTCAGCGAAGACTTTCCTGGCCGCATGCAATAATCGGGCCTTTGTTCCGGCATCTGGTGGCATGATCATGAGTGCTCCAAGCTGAAACTTGTTTTAGAACAGAAATTGAAACGCTATTTAAATTTCTGTTCATGGCAAGTCAAGCCCTGAGACGAAAAAACAAATTTATAATAAATTGATTTAAAAAAGCATGTTGCGAGTTGTCAAAGACAATGTGTGTCTGGCGTTACAAGCCAAATGCACGAGCCCTTGGCGGTTTAAACAAGCGTTTTAGGGGGGTTGAAGCGTATGGCTCGGATGGCGGGATGACTCGGAAGAAAATTAAATATTTTTCATGCCGTGCAAAATTTTCTGGACGGTTTGCCCGGCCCTGGCCTCAATGAGGTTCTGCATTGCCAGAGCGTGTGCCAGCCTGCGGCGAATGGCTTTGCACGCCTCGTCGTCATCGGCGAACTTGTCGAGTTTTTCCTGGAAGCGCTGGCGTACAGGAACGCGTTCTGACCCACGCACGAGCTTGTCGGCGAAGTAGACGAGTTCGCGTTCAGTCAGGCCGCTTATGTCTGCCGGATCGATGTCGCGGTGGGCGGCAACGATTTTCGCCACCGGCCGGAAACCTAGCGCCTCAAGCAATTGCCCGCCGGATTTTTCGTGTTCGGGCTGACCTTTGGCAATGTCATGCAGCAGTGCCGCCGCCTCCAGCAGGTCGAGGTCCAGCGCGGCGCCTTTTGCGCACAGCGCACGCCCAAGGGCCAGCGCCGCATCGGCAACACCCCGCGCATGGCCGTGGCCGCGTTCCCCGGCACCGTGGAGGTCCAGCAAAGCCATGGCTTCCGCAGGCGTCGCGATGTCCTGCCTGTTCACACGGCGTTCGGCCTCGGCAAAGGACGTTTCGTCGTCCACATCAAAGAGGATCTGCCTGTCCGCCACGGGCACCAGCTCCTGCGGGAGCGCTTCCAACGCTCCGGCAAGGCCGTTTTCGCCCGTCCAGGCAAGGATGTGTGGCAGGGCCTTTGCCCGCACCAGCGGCGGGTGCCCTGGCATTCCCCGGAAGGTCGGCGTCAATACCAGCGCGGGGCTGCTTCCCAGGCATTTCGCCAACGAAGTGACGGTCGAAGCACGAATAAGTGGAATATCCACGGGAAGTATGTAAAAGGCGTTGATGTCTTCAGGCAGGGCGCAGAGCCCGGCAAGGACTGAAGTGAACATGCCCGATGCAAACATGGGGTTGTGCACCGGGCGCATGCCGTGCGCCAAAGCCTCTGTGCGCACTTCCTCGGCGCGGTTGCCGGTGACGACGATGACCGGGTCCGCGCAGACGGCGGTGAAAAGCTCGCCGGCGCGCTCCAGCATCGTCTTGCCGCCCAGGCGCAACAACGGCTTGAAGCGCGGCAGCCGCGAGGACATGCCCGCCGAAAGCACCACCGCCGCCAGGCGCGTCATTTGACCTGCCGCCCGGCCCGGCACACGATGAGTTCCGCCACGATGCTTACGGCGATTTCCTCCGGCGTCTCCGCATTGATCTCAAGGCCGATGGGACAGTGCACGCGCCCCAGATCAGCATCGGTGAACCCCTGGGAACGCAGGCGGTCGTAAACCGCATCGCGTTTGCGACGGCTGCCGATCATGCCGATGTACCCGGCGCGGGTGCGCAGGGCCTGGGCCAGCACGTCCGCATCGTGAACATGCCCGCGCGTGACGATGACAAGAAACGCTCCAGGCCCGCAGGGCACGTCCTTGAGGGTATCGGAAAAATCCGGCAGCACGCGAGTTCGTGCACAGGGGAAACGCTCGGCATTGGCGAACTCCGGGCGGTCGTCCAGCACCAGCACCTGAAAACCGGCCAGCGCCGCCACCTGCGCGGTTGATCTGGATACGTGCCCGGCGCCAAGAATGGTGAGCGGGCTTGCCCCGGCAACAGGCTCCAGAACGTACTCGGCGTCCTCGACGCTAAGGACCACCGGGGCGTTGATGTCCGTTGCCCGTGCCCGTGCCTGCTGTTCCAGTTCCGGCGTTAGCGCCGCGCCGGAAGCCGAGCCGTCCGCCAAGAGCAGGGTGCTTTGCCCCGCCAGGATGGGCGTCAGCAAAAGGCCCCGCTCGCCGCGCTCAAGTTCTTGCGCCAGGGCGCGATACACGGGCAGCGCGGCAGGATCGACGCGTTCAAGGAAAACGCGGAGTTTGCCGCCGCAGATCATGTCCGCACCGGCGGCCAGCTCGCCCGTAAGGTCGAAGCTCTCCACGCAGCGTTTTCCCGTGGCCAGCACCTGGGCGCCCCGCTCCATGACGCGGGCTTCCACAAGGCCGCCGCCCACGGTTCCCGCCACGATCCGCACACCGCCAAGCTGTTCGGTGGAGTCCGCAGCGGCAAGGAGCATGCGGCTGCCAGCGGAGCGCGGCGTGCTGCCCTCGTGTGTCAGAATGGTCGCCCGCACGAGGTTTTCGCCATGGGCAAGAAGCTCAAGCAGTTGGTGAAGAATGTCGGTCATGGCTGTGCAACCCATCCTTTGGCTTGTTGTGTGATGCCTGTCCCATCCGCAGCCAGTCTGCCGGGCACCGGCGCCAGCCGCCGGAGGGCGCAGCCGCAGGGGCAGGGACCGGGCAGGAAACGGCCCGCGTCGCCCGTGCGGTAACGCAGCAATGGCATGGCGCGCTCGCCCAGGGTGGTCAGCAGAAGCTCGCCTGGCTGGCCTTCAGAAACAGGCGCCCCGGTGATGAAATCCACCACTTCCAGAAACAGGTCAGCTTCGCGCAGATGATAGCCGGAGTGGGCGGAGCATTCCACCCCGCCGCCGTAGCCGGTCTCGGTCATGCCCCAGTGGTCGAACACCGCACAGTCCCAGGCCTTGGCGAGTTCCGCGCGCAATGCGTTCGTCAAATGCTCCGCGCTGGAGAGCAGCGTGCGGATGCGGCCGCGGAAGACCTGGTGCGGCAGCTTTAATAGCCGCCGGAGCTGCGTTGGCGCGGCGATGAGGCTCGTGATGCCTTCCGCGTGCAGCAGTGCCGGCAGGTCGTCCGCTGTCCAGGCCTCTGGCGGGGCCACCGCCCGTGCGCCGATGCGCGGCAGGGCGCGCGTCAGCAGGTCGGCGACGCCCCATTCCCTGCGGCCGGGCAGCAGCACCAGAACCACATCGCCCTGGCCGCACAGGGAGTGCATGCCCACGGCGAAGAAATCGATGGTGCGGGCCAGGTCGGCCTCGGAGAAGTGCAAACGCTTGGGCGGGCCGCTGCTGCCGGAGGTGGGCAGCGTGACCACGCGGGCAACTCCGCTTTGGCTCATGGTGAGCAGGCCGGGGGCGGCAAGTTCCGCCGCCCCCATGCGCGGCAACCGGACCATGTCCGCGGGCGTGCGCAACTGTTCGGGGTCAAGGCCCGCCAGTCTCTCGGCATGGAACCGGCTTGCGGCGCGCGCCCACTGGATGGTGCGGCGCAGCTCGGCCATCTGCCACGCTGTGGCGGCATCCGGCGACAGGTGCTGCAATCCCATGCGTCCTGCAAGCCAGGCATGGAGAGGGCTCGGCGGGAAGCTCATGCGCAGTGTCCCCGGTACAGGGTCGCGCCGTCAAGTGACGTGAGGTTGTACAGGCAGAACGGAATGAGCCTGCCGTCTGGCGCAAGGGTGTGGATGCAGCAGCCGCGCACGCGTTCCAGGTCAAGCGTCAGGGCATCCTGAAAGGCCATGCAGGAAATGCTGAGCCGATTGTGCGCGCCTCGTTGCGCCAGGAAGCGTTCGAAGTCGTCGCGCGGGGGGGAAGCCAAGGGCGCGGGCGCTGCGGCCCACTGCACGGCAACGGAGCTTTTGGCCCGGCGCGCGCCTTCGGCTGCGGACAGGGGGCTGTCGCCATTCGGCCAGGCTCCTGGTCCATGATCGGGGCCACAGCAGGCGCCCTCGGCCACGGGCACAAGACGGCCGCCATGCAGCGCAAACCTGGCGCTGAAGGAGCAGCGCTCGTGTTCGCAGCAGGGCGGGTGGAAGTCCTCTGCCCGGAGCATGCCGCCGGATTGCGCCACCAGCATGGTCAGCACTTCTGGCAGGGTGATGCGGCGGGCCTCTGACAGTTGCCTGGGGAACCGGCCGAAGCCGCTCATGGGCTGGATGTGGACGCCGCGCACCACCGGGGCGCGCGCCATCGCCACGCGCAGAATCTCGCCCAGGGCGTTATCGTTGACCCCGCGCACGAGGGTGGGCACCAGCACCACGCCGAGCCCGGCCCGCGCGCAGGCGTCCAGGGCGCGCAGCTTGTCCGCC
>Ga0209800_10002802_pt1 | contig 14744 bp, 10 predicted proteins | sample Higcelweek8metaG_FD_187174 | JGI IMG/M metagenome (GOLD analysis project Ga0209800, IMG submission 187174) | Freshwater pond sediment microbial communities from the University of Edinburgh, under environmental carbon perturbations - High... | ecosystem: Environmental > Aquatic > Freshwater >...
TTGTCACAGTGTCCCAAATTCCACCGCCGGCTTCAGCTATCTCCATGTAAGTTTTACCAGACAGACGCATGGCATAATCTTTTGCCCGCGAACCAGCCCAGCAAATGTGCGTATGCGCGTCGATCATCCCGGGCAGACAGATATTGTCGTCGGTATATGCATCAATTATCGCCGAAGGATATTTCTGTTTTAAAAAATCGAAATTTCCTACTTCCACAATCTTATCGTCCCTATGTGCAATGCCCGCATTCGGAATTATTTCAAGTTGGTCATCGCACAATGCGCCTCTTAACGGAAGTTTATCCATGCTAAGAAGTTGCGTAAATGGTCCTGAAACAATCATCATTGCTGGTACTTGCAATGGATCATTTGCCTGATATTTGATTTTTTTATCTTGAAATGTCATTCTTATTTTTTATGGAAATGACTTGTCCTGAATTTATAAAAATCTTTACAAGTCAATCAAGGGTTTAAAAACTTTCTGTTTTCTATGGCTTTTTCGTATCCGGCATCTGCATGACGAAAAACACCCATGGCCGGATCGTTGTACAATACGCGTCTCAGACAATCAGCGGCTCGATCTGTTCCATCCGCTAACACCACCATGCCTGCATGTTGCGAGTAGCCCATGCCTACACCTCCGCCGTGATGAAACGAAACCCAGGTAGCGCCGCCACTTGTGTTTGCCATTAAATTCAGCAAAGGCCAGTCGGACACAGCGTCCGAACCGTCGAGCATGCCTTCAGTTTCGCGGTAGGGCGAAGCTACAGAACCGCAATCGAGATGGTCGCGACCAATGACAATTGGGGCTTTTAGTTTTTTGGTTCTGACCAATTCATTGAACAATAAACCGGCCTTTTCTCTTTCGCCCATGCCGAGCCAGCAAATGCGGCTTGGAAGTCCCTGAAATTCAACTTTCTCTTGTGCTTCTGTCAGCCAGTTTTTTAAGTGCTTGTTCTCGGGAAATAACTTCATTAACTCTCGATCGGTTGTGTAAATATCTTCTGGATCTCCCGAAAGTGCGACCCAGCGGAATGGTCCTTTTCCATCGCAAAAGAGCGGACGAATAAACTTTGGAACAAATCCATCAAAATCATAAGCATTGGCTTCGCCACCTTGTTTGGCATGTTCCCGTAGATTGTTACCGTAGTCGAAGGTGATAGCGCCACGAAGCTGCATTTCGAGCATAAAACCTACATGGCGGGCCATACTACTGAGCGAATGTTTTTTATATTCCTCAGGGTTCGATGTACGCAGACTGATTGCCTCTTCGAGCGTCATTCCATGGGGTACATATCCGTTCAGCGGATCATGGGCAGAGGTTTGATCGGTCAGTACATCTGGGATGATATTATCGTTCAGTAATTTTTGCAATACATCGCCTATATCGCCCACTAAACCAACCGAAAGAGCCTTGCCATCTGCTTTTGCTTCGAGCGTCCATCGAATGGCCTCTTCGTAGTCGTAGGTCATTTTGTCGATATAGCGTGTTTCGAGGCGTTTTTTGATACGTTGGGGATCTATGTCGACTCCCAGATAGGTAGCGCCTGTCATGGTCGCAGCAAGCGGTTGAGCGCCGCTCATGCCGCCAATTCCGCCCGAGACGATGAGTTTGTGTTTCATATCTCCGCCGAAATACTTACGGCCACATTCGGCAAAGGTTTCGTAGGTACCTTGTAAAATGCCCTGCGAACCAATATAAATCCAACTTCCGGCTGTCATTTGCCCATACATCATCAATCCCCGTGCTTTAAGTTCTTCAAAATGCTCCCAGTTGGCCCAGGCTGGAACAAGATTACTGTTGGCAATTAAAACACGTGGAGCTTGCGGGTGGGAGCGAATCAGTCCAATGGGCTTTCCCGACTGAATCAATAGAGAATGCTGCTCATCCATTTCAAGCAAGATATGGATAATGTCTTTCACAGCTTCGGGGTTACGGGCAGCCTGACCAGTTCCACCATATACAATTAGGTGTGCCGGATCTTCAGCTACTTCGGTGTTCAGGTTATTGAGCAACATACGCAAGGGAGCTTCGGTTTGCCACGATCGCGCGTGTAAAGTAGACCCTGTTGGTGCTACATAATGTGGATGAGTGGCGTATTTTTCAATAAATTCCGAATAATTCATGATCTTCGTTTTTAAAATCCAACTGATGTTTCTGTGCAGCGAGGTTTAATTCTTTAATAATTGTTTTCGACTGCAATAATGCTATTGCCTTTTCTATATCTTCCGAAAACAGACGATCGGTATCGGCAAAAGTAATTTGTTTGCGAATGATTTTGTGTGCTTTTTCGAGCAGTACACCTGATTTCAAGGGTTTGCGAAAGTCAAATCCCTGTGCTGCTGTCAACATTTCAATTGCCAGAATTTTTTCAAGATTCTGCACTATCCTCAGACTTTTCCTGACGCCTACCGCACCCATGCTCACATGGTCTTCCTGACCGAGTGAAGTAGGAATGCTGTCGGCGCTGGCCGGGAAGCATAGTGTTTTATTCTCGCTGGCCAATGCAGCAGTACTGTATTGTAAAATCATAAAGCCGGAGTTTAATCCGGTGTGTTCCATGAGTAGTTTGGGTAAGCCGGGAACACTTTCCATCATCGAGAGATAAATGCGTCGGTCAGCTATATTTCCTAATTCAGATGCCGCCAGTCCTGCATAGTCAATAGGCATGGCAATGGGCTGTCCGTGGAAATGCCCACCACTGATTGTTTTGTCCTCGGAGAAAATAATGGGATTGTCGGTCACCGAATTGATTTCGGTGAGCATTGTTTCTTTCAGGTGCAGCCATGCATTCCGGGATGCTCCGTGTACCTGAGGTATGCAGCGGAGCGAATAGGGATCCTGCACGCGCGAACATTTTTTATGTGAAGTCAGGATTTGAGAATGCTGAAGCAGGATGCGCATTCGTTTGGCTACATACACACTGCCTGAGTAGGGGCGAAGGCTGTGAAGTTCTTCATCAAAACATTTTGCCGATCCCATCATGGCTTCGTGGTTCATGGCAGCAATAATGTCGGCATGGTCGAGGCAGTTCTGGAACTTTTCGAGCAATATAATGGCATGAGCACTCATAAATTGCGTTCCGTTGATCAGTGCAAGGCCTTCTTTTGGACCGAGTAGTACAGGTTTCATTTTGAACTCTTTCAATACTTTGGACATTTCCCTGATTTGTCCGTTGTGCATCACTTTTCCCATGCCTATAAGAGGAAGAAACAAGTGTGAAAGTGGCGCTAAGTCGCCCGAAGCTCCAACCGAACCTTGTTCGGGAACGCAAGGAATCACTTTGTTGTCGATGTGCCATAAAACACGCTCTACTGTATCGATGGAGATGCCTGAATAGCCTTTGCAGAGCGCATGCACTTTCAGTATCATCATCAGTGTGGCAATTTCAGGCTCTATGGCGTTGCCCACTCCTACACTGTGACTCATCAAAAGGTTGTATTGAAGTTTACGCGTATCTTCTTCGCCAATGAGTGTGGTGCACAAAGGGCCAAAGCCTGTATTGATACCGTACACTATTTTCTTTTTGTGTACTATACGTTCAACTGTTTTTCGGTTTTTGTCTATCCTGTCGCGGGTTTCGGCAGTTAGAATTCCCTTTTCAATGCCACGTGCCAGATGAAGTGCACGGCCTATAGTGAGTTGGTCTTCGCCATAGCGAAATACCGGTTGAGAATTGTTTTGCATTTATTTGTGATCTAAGGTTATGTTTGTGCGAAAGCGATAAATTAGAATATTTATGCTTTTTATTTGCAAATATAGGATATGTTTTTCAAAATAAAAGTACAGGCGACAGATTTTAGTGTAATTAAATTTTTTAATCGATATTGAGTGCTCGTAGCGTTATGTGCTACCCATAATTAATTCAAAATACGATTTTCGATAGTCCGATGTTAAGCAATGTTCAAAAAGATTGCTCTTTTGAAAAAATCTTCCAGACTTTTGTGTTGATTCAAATTTTGCTCCAGAAGGAGTTTTAAGTGATGCGGTCTTAGGAAAGTTATTGCCGTCGGATAAGCTTCCTGAAAAAATCATGAAGGTTGAATAAAAAAACGATTTGGCACGATTTATATTTCTGTTACACTTGTTCCTTTTTTTTATTTGCAATTTAAAATTTTTGATCTTGTTATTTTGCGTCCATTGGGGTAAAAAGGATAATTATTTAACTAAATATGGTCACAAAGCTATAAAATCATGTTTTAAAATTGATTTTTTTTTTTGCACCACCCTTGTTTTAGGCCTTTCCTGAAGGGGTGAATTATAAAAACGAGATATTTTACAAAAAAAACAGATAAATTTCTTTTTAATCGCTTGAAATAACGAAAAAACTAATAAATTTGCGTTTCGAAAAAGAATAAATATTGGAAAATTTGTAGCGCCCGTTTTGGTGAATCGTGACTGAAAACAGACAAAGAATTGTTACTGCAGAATTATAATTGGTAATTTTCACAAACAAAAAGTGTGTTTGTATTGTTACAAAGTTTGAATTAAGTTGCTTTAATTGCTGTTGAAATAGATTATGTTGATTAACTTATGTTTTTTTTGTTGATAACACTAAAGAAAAAGCAAAAAAATCAAAAAAAAGTACTGAAAAAGAGAGCTGAAATTCAAAATATTTTTTTAGCTTTGCAAATAAGTAGCTCATTCCAACGAAATATAAGTTCTGTAAGTGATTTAAAAACGCTGAAATGTGTCTCTTAGGCAATTGAAGGGCTGAAATAAAGTGCAAATGCAACATAAATTAGTAAAGTTTTATAATTTTCGATTAAATAATATTCCAAATTATTGTGTAATTCATTTAATTGTTATAGTTTTGCACGGTATTTTTCACAAAACAACGCCAATAAATGTGCGTTACGCGAGTTAAAAGAGCGATGAATTATTGATTAAACTGTTGAAATCAGTGCTTTTTAGATAAAATGGATAAAAATAAATACGGCATAAAGGGTTAATAGGACCTCTTATGACGTGTTTTTGACAATTTTCTAAGAAAACAAATTATTTTTTCAAACTTGCATCAATAATGCGTAAAACGAGTTGTAATTAATTAAAACAAATTAAATATGAAGAAAAGCTAATCCGTAACGTGATTCTCAGCACACAAGTTTGTGATGGAATCAAATTTATTTTGTCAGGTTCTAATAACAAAAAAATAACTATAAAACAAATTTAATTATTTAACAAAAAAAAATTTATGAAAAAAGTATTTCAAACCAAATTAAAAAGTATAACTAAGGTACTTACTTTAGTTATTATTGCTTCTTTAGCAACTTTTACTGGTTGTAAGTCTTACGATGAGGACATTACTACACTCACCAACGATGTTACATCCATAAAAACTCAATTAGCAAGTCTTGACACTTATACAAAAGCTCAGATTGATGCTAAAATTGCAACATTGACTGCCGAAGTTGCTGCACTTAAAACCAGTGCTGCAACAAAAGCTGAATTAGCTGCATTAGAAAGCAAAGTTGTAACAATTGCTGCTCTTGATGCTTACAAAGCTCAGGTATCTACTAATATCGCTGCTGCTGTTGCTGGTTTAGCAACAAAAGTTTCGGTTGATGCAGTAAGTACTGAAGTAGTAAAAGTTCAAACAGCTCTGTCTGCTTTAGGCGTGGCTGTAGATGCAAAAATTCTTGCATTGAAATCAGAACTTAATACTAAAGATGCTGAATTAGCTGCTGCTATTGGTCTTGTTGAAGCTCGTGTAGCTACTTTAGAAGGTTTAGTTGCTGCTAACACTACAGGTGTTGCTGATAACAAGGCTGCAATTGTAGCTCTTCAGGCTGAATTAACAGCATTGAAAGCCGGTACTTATACTAAAGCTGAGATCGATACTAAATTAGCTGCTATTGATGCAGATCTTAAAAAACTTGGTACTGACCTTAAACTTGAATTCGAAGTATTGGCTACCCGTCAATTGTCAGGTTTATTGTTTGTTCCTGCTTGGGTAAACGATGGATTTAATGCAGTTGAAATTGGTTATATCGTTGATATACCTACAGCTCCAGCACTTTCAGTAAAAGCTATGTTTACACAACAAAATGTAACATTCAGATTCAACCCAACTACAGCTGATCTTAGCGGAACAACTTGGAGTTTTATCAACAATTCTGCTGTTTTCAATGCTCCTGGTGCAAGCGCTGCTCCTGGTGACGCATCAACTTTGTTTGCTGCTCCTGCATTGACAAACAACAACGATGGATCAGGTAACTTTAATTTGAAAGTTGGAACATGGTCAGAACCTGCTGCTGGTAAAACTAACTACTTCGCTCTTCAGGCCAATAAAGTAGTTGATGGAAAAACTTCAAGTGTTGTTTCTGATTATGTAAAAGTAACTACTACTCCTTACAACGCATTTATTTCAGATGCTAAAAATTCTGTAGTTGCTACTAATACTTATGTTCATTACAGAACAGCTATCCCAGCTATCGGTGCTGCTAATGACTTCGAATTGATCTCAGATAACTCTATCGTTACTGATCTTGATGATTTAGTGTTGGCTACTGCTAACAAAGGTGGCGTTTTAGAAAAAACATTTGCTGCTTACGGATTTGGTGTTGTAGGTACAGACTATAAATATGAATTCTCTCTTCCTACTTATGTTGGATTGGACGGTATTACTAACCAGAATTCGTTTGTAAGTTTAAACGCTGCTAATGTATTGACTGTAAACCAAGGTTCTTCTGTAATTGATCGTAACCCATTGGTTAAAGTAAGTCTTAAATCAATGAATGGTAACTTATTGGCAACAGCTTATATCAAATTTAAAATTGTTGCTAAAATTGTACAGCCTATCACAGTAAGCTATGATGTTGCTGCTGTAAATCTTACATATCCTTCATTGTTTAAAGGTAATGCTACAATTGCAGATAACAAAACAGATGTTATTTTAACATGGGCTGATATCAATAACCATATCTACAACCCACTTGGAATGACACACAATGACTTCCAGGCTAAATTTGGTGGTGTAACTCCTACTGTTGCTGTAACTGTTAATGGTACTGCTGTAGCTGGTGCAACTCTTGCTCAATATCCTTTGGTGAAATCGATGTTGGCTCCGGACGTTGATACTTATGCAATGAAATATCAGGTAACTCCATTGGCTAAATTCGGTACAACTGTTGTAACTTATACATTTGATACTGGTGTTGCAACTGATTCAAAAGTGAAAATATCATTTACTTATACTGTTGCTAAACCAACATTGGATAAAACTATCCTTGACGGATATCGCTTGAATGGTTCTGCTACTGATGTATTAACTCAAGGTATGAACGCAGGTTCAAATTACTTGATGCAGTTGTATTTGGGTGAAGCATTTAGCTTCGGAACTTCAGCTTACAGAAATGTATTTGGTAGTGCAACTGCAGGTAAGATTGATGGTGCAACTCACAACTTTGCATTCAAAACTACAGTTCCTGCACAAACAGGTGCTCAGTTAACTCCTGCTGCTGTTACAGGTATCGATGCTGCTTTAGGTACAAGCGCTGCTCCAACTACTGGTCAGTTAATGGACTTAACTACTAAATTGACTACTGCTGAAAGAGTTTATGCAATGCAGTTCATTACTGTATATCCAAACGCTGAAACAGATGTATTTGATTTCAATGTACATTTTGTAAATCCATTCTCTATCGAATTGGATCCAGCAGCTGACTTCCAGTTGATCGACAAAGTAAACGGTACTCTTGATACTCAAGACCTGATGGCTAATTATATAGTTAAATTCAAAGGCAAGAAAATTGTAACTAAGGGTGTTGCTGAAACAACAAATACTGCAACTACTGTAGTAGCAACTGACTTTGTTGACATTACAAATGCTGCTTATGGTTTATTCTATCAATTAACTCCTGGAACTAGCTACTTCACAGTATCTAAAGCTGGTGGTAATGCATTCAACAAACAAAGTGTAATTACTTGGGATAATGTTGGTACTGCTCTTCAATCAGAACAAACTGTTGCAACAACTCAAGTTAAGTTTGTAGCTTCTTTTGCTGAAATCACAAGAACTGCAGATAATGTAACTGTTAAACCTGAATAATTAAGATTATAGTTAAATCTTGTTATGTAGTTGGCAGCCCCGGAATTTATTCCGGGGCTGCTTTTTTATACCTCTCCTCAGCTCTCTTCCGAGGAGAGAGGCAAGGAATGGACAAGTGCAAGCCGGAGTGCGACTGAAAGTTGTACTCCAACTTAGCTGAGATTGTTAGTCAGAAATATTTTTTTGTATGGTTTAGCTAAGAGTTCGATTTTTGAGCAATTGCCATTACAGTGTATGGGAAATGGCATTGTAAGGTATAGAAATGCTCGAGCGTGTATAGAAATAGCTGAGCTGTATATTGACAACATATTTCTATGAGGAATGTAAATAAATGGAGTTGAAATGCAAAGATGAAGTTGTTCTGATTTTTTTCTTTTAAAGCATATAAAAATTGAAATGAATCAATCATTATATTAAAGCGATTTTAAAAAGAAAATTTAGTAATTAAAAAACAATTTTATTATGGAAACAACACAAAATCCTTCATCAGAGGTTCCTCAACCCAAAAAACAAGTGTACGAAGCCATAGAAGAGACGATTGCTAAAATGAAATTGACCTTCAACAATGCCTTGTTGCCCGAAATTTTTGATGTAATGCTTACTATAGGCTAATCTGCAGAAAAAATTGAATTATTGAAATCTGAGCTTGCTCAGCTAGAAGTATTGTGTCAAACGCAAACAAAAGAATCTGCCGAAAAATTCGACGAGAATGATAAGTTTAAACTCAAAAAAGAAGAAGTTGACAGTGTTTTTGGTTTTCACCGTGGATTGTTGCGAATTCTTTTTATTAGAGATATTCATGCCTGGAAGACACTATGCCTTGACGAATCTATCCCCAAAGGCTATCCTGCCTGGTTTCAGTTGGTAAGTAATTTTTATAACCAGCTTGCCGAAACCCCCGATTTACAAACAAAAGCAAATACAGTAGGTGTTACTGAAGCTAAAGTGGCTGCTCAAAAACAAGCTATCGTTGTTCTACAAAGTTTGAAGGAAAGTCAACGCAAGGAATCTGCCGAAGCACAAGCGGCTACCGACGCACGTGATAAGGCTTTTGTTGCGCTCCATCCTCAATAAACTGATTATATTAAATATGCTAAGATTCTTCTTGCAGGCAATGAGGTGCTCGAAGCAATAGGAGTGAAGGTAAAGTAAACCCCTCCGCTTCGCTCGTCTCCTTACAAAGGGGACGTACATCGCAGTGCGGTATTTATAAGGAATAATATTTAATTTAGTTTTCAAAGACTTGTAAGCAACAATTGCTTTCAAGTATTAGCGGGAGTGAGGATTAGAAAATAGTTTTTAAAAGAAAAACCCTCCGCTTTACTCGTTCCATTAAAATAGGGTGAGCAGCGGAGGGGTTAGGTATTTTGATTATTAGACAGCTTAATTGCTGATCTTAAATTTGATATAAGCTTCGGCCAATAAATTTCCTTCCATTGATTTCAGTTTTACTAAAACCAGAGGGGTACGATCTATTGATGTCATTCCCTGATTCACTGTCAGTACATTAGTTGTGTCATCTAAGCTTACAAACGAATTCTGATTAGTAACACCATCCGATCCCAGATAAGTGGGAAGTGAGAATTCAAATTTATAATCTGCCCCGACAAGACCTAAACCATATGCGGCAAATGTTTTTTCTAAAACACCATCTTTATTAGATGTTGCCAACACTAAATCATCAAGATCAGTAACAACTGAGTTGTCCGAAATCAAATTGAAGTCATTCTCATCACCAACAGTAGGAATCGTAGTTCTGAAATGCACATAAGTTTCAGTAGATACTACAGATTTTTTGGCGTCTGAAATAAATGATACGTAAATTGAAGGAGTGTTGAATGAAACTTCGTTGCCATAAGCGGTGCCCATGTTGTTGGTTGCATACGCTCTTACATAATAGATCGTTCCAGATGTTAAGTTTGTCAGAGCGCTGCTGAATATGCCCGGGCCTGCGCCATCTGTTGTTTTAAAATGATCAGTCGTTGGATTCGGGTTTGTACTCCAGCATAGGCCTCTGACCGAAACCGTAGCGCCACCATCGTTGCTTATATTTCCTCCACTTGTAGCACTGTTTGCAGTAATTTCGGTAACAGCTACTGTGGTTAATGTAGGTTTTGTTGCCGTTGTTTTAAAAGTAATTACATTGCCATAAGCGGTGCCTACGCTGTTAGTAGCATATGCGCAAATATAATAAGTTGTTCCGGGGGTTAGTCCCGAGATGGAACTATTGAAAATGCCTTTGCCACTTCCATCTGTTGTTTTGCTATCGGCTATTGTAGGGTTACCTATCGTATTCCAACAGATACCTCTTGATGTGATAGGGTCGTTACCATCGAATGTTATATTTCCACCACTTACCACCGATGTGGATGTGATGGAGCTGGCTGCTGTTGTTGTTATTGCAGGCAAATCACTTTTTACACACCGAATGGAGAAACCAAGTTTTTTTGACGAAATAAAATTCTCAAAAAAGTTGTAGCCATAAAACATAGCCCTGTAATTAGCTTCATCAGTACTGTTCTGCTCTTTTGCCCAGAAAAAGCTTCCTTCTGTTTGACTAAAAAATATACCAGTTGTACCATATCTTCCACCACCGGGGAATCCATTGAAACCGGTCGAATTATTATTGTTCATATTGTTTCCCGGAGCTCCTGCGCCACTGCTTACTTTCCAATAGTTATTGGAGGCGAGCGACTTCGCAAATTTATTTCCTGATGTTGTTCCATCAAAATTATAGCCATTGTTTGTCAAATAATTTCCAAGTATTAGCCATTCTTCTGTGGATGGTATATGCCAGCCGGCAGGCGCAATATTTCTACTGTCGTTAGTAGCATACCAGTTGTATAAATGCCCAAAAATATTACCATTTGTTGCACTGTTGTCATAATCGCACCAGGCGGCAGTAGTAAGTCCTGCCCAGGCTGTGTTGTCGGTAACATTGGGTATGCTTTCGCCGTTTCTGAATTTTGTAGTTTTAAGGTTCTCAAGCATCCATGTTTGATTGCCAATGGTTACTGTATGGTATATGTTGCCATCCAGGTCCTGAAAAGTGCCTGCCAGGGGCGATGGTGCTGTAAAGGTGATGCTGTCGATTTGAGCTACAGCGCGTTTGGAGACTACAGCTCCACCTCTGTAAATGTACAGGGTGTCCTGGGCAAAAGCCATAACAGATGTAAAAGCAAGAACAAGTAGGAGTAAAGTATTTTTTTTCATGTAGATATATGCTAAAGATTTGACGTTTTAGTTCTTAATTATTTTTTTGCTGATCACTTCGCTTCCGTTGTTGAACCGCAAAAGGTAGATGCCTCGCGACCAGGTATTTGTATTGATGGACTGTACAGTGTTGTTAAGTTCGAAAGGCTTGTTGTACATTATTTTACCATCGATGCTCAGTATTTCAATGTTTTTGTTTTCATTCGGCATGCTGCTAAGGTATTGAATGTTCAGCATACCGTGCACCGGGTTGGGATAAATGTTGATTTCACCTTCATCGTTTGTAGGGGCAGCTACTTCGGTAAATCGCGAAAAACTGAGAAACCGGAGTCCTTCAATGGAGTAGGGGGATGTAGTGCTTCCATCTTTTTTGTTCAGGAATAAATTGGAGCCAGAGAAAGTAATTGATCTGAGACTTGTAAGTGTAAAGTCAGTTCTTGTACCGTTTTTCTCAAATACAAAAAGCGACTGAGCCTGTATCCCTGTTATTGCTGATATGCAGAGGAAAAGTGCCCACAATTTGATTTTTTTGAAGTTCATATTTGTCTTTTTTGATGAATGATTCATTGAAATGCAAAGATTAAATATACTATTTTGATAATGAATAACTGAATAGTTAAATTGTCGGTAAATGTAGGAATAAAATATGGGAATTCAAAGATTTTTTAATTGTGAAATCAAAAATTTATCTGATTGGCTTAATATAGTGCTGAATTAGCTACAACTGGTGGCTATTCTGCGGATGCTGTATCTATAAACAAAAAAATCTCCGGGTTACTGGAGATTCGTTTGTTGTTGTTAAGATACTTGCAATGCTGAATACTTATATGTGCTTCATCATGTTTTTCGATATATGTGTTGAAAGTAATGTCTACAGAAGCAGTCTCGTATCTCTGTCACTCGTAACTTGTACTTCGTAACTATAATTTTAGTCCACCAATTTGTTTTCGATGGCGTAATGCGTTAATTCCACATTGTTTTTTATGTTGAGTTTTTCGAAAATACGTAACCGATAAGTAAATACAGTGCTTATGCTGAGTCCAAGTTCTTCGGCAATGTCTTTTACTTTTACTCCCGATGCAATTTTGATCAGGATTTCGTTTTCGCGGCTCGAAAGTTGGTTGGCTGCAGGTGTTTCGTTTTCGGGGATAATGCTGAAAGCGAGTTGTTCGGCAAGGGTATTGCTGATGTACCTTCCTTTGTTGTGAATTTTACGAATGGCCACGACCAATTCTTCGAGAGCAGTGTCCTTACAGAGGTAACCCGATGCTCCTGCTTTAAGTGTACGTAAGGCAAATTTATCTTCGGGATGAATGCTGAGTACCAAAATGTGCATTTTGGGTTTCAGAGCTTTGATATCGGCCAAAAGATCTATGCCGCTTCGGCCGGGCATATTCATATCGAGTAACATAACATCACAGTCGGTGTTTTTGATTTTCCTGAGCGCTTCAATACCATCCTGCGCTTCGCCCACCACTACTAAGTCAGTTGCTTCTTTAAGGATCATTTTTAATCCCTGACGAATAATTTCGTGATCGTCGACTATAAATACTCTTATCATAATAATTTAAATTTACTGGATTAACAAATTATCTTGAAAATATGTTCTCTAAAATATATTTTTTTGAATTAATATCTTAATTGACATTCGATTGTGAATCCGTATTGTTTACAACCTTGTGGATTTTGGGCTACAGGTTGCGTGTTCCTATTTGTTGTTTGAGATTCGCTTTTTATCTCTTCTATTCACAATAATAAATTGTTTGTCAAAATTAAGAAATAATTTTGATTTTAAGCTGTGTTGGCTGTAATTATTTTTGACGGACCGATTTTATTCAATCGGAAGCGTCAGGGAGACTGTAGTCCCATTTTTAGAATCACTTCTAAAGTTGATTTTACCATCCAGCAGTAAAGTCCGTTCGCGCATTCCGATGTGTCCGTAGGAATCCACTTTTGCTTTCTTGTTGACATCAAACCCAACACCATCATCGGTAATTTCGATGTTTAACTGTTTGTTTAGCATTTTCATTTTCACTACTACATGCTTGGCTTTTGCATGTTTTGCTATGTTCGAAAACGATTCTTGCACAATTCGATATACGGCAACTGAACGCTGAGGATCGAGAACGAAGTCAGTGTTTTCAGTAATAAATTCACACTGGATATTGTACAAAGCTTCGAAATTGAGAATGAAAGTGCGCAGCGCTTCCACAATGCCGAGTAGCTCCAGTTCTTCGGATCTGAGGCCGGTCATGATGCGTCGGGTGGTTTTAATAGTGGTGTCTACCAGTCCGCTCAATCGCTTAAATTGTTCGGCTATTTCCTGTTCGTTCTTCAGTGTTTTGTTTACCTTCATTCCCAACATCCCCAGTTCCATTTTGATGGCTACAAGTATCTGTCCGAGATCGTCGTGAATTTCGCGTGCCAGAATTTTTCTTTCCTCTTCGCGTACATTTTGCAAGTGGGTCGAAAAATTTTTAAGTTCTTCTCTGGATTGCTGTAGCGATAGCGCTACTTTTTTTCGTTCGGTGATGTTTCGGATGATATAAATAAAACCTGTTGGAATATTGTTTTCGCTCCAAATCACATTACCGTTTATTTCGGCATCAAAGATTGAACCATCGTATCTTAAAATCTGGTATTCAACAGAACCCAGATATTTGTCTAACATCAAATTGGTGTTTGCAATTGCTTTTTCTTTTTCATGTGGCGCAATGATATCGAATATATTGCGTCCGATAAGGTCATTGTCCGAAGTACCCCCGTATAATTTAGTGGCTATTGGAGACACCATACGTACGTAGCCTTCGAGATCGACAATTGCAATTACGTCGGGTGAGGTTTCTAGGATAGAACGATAGAGGCTTTCGCTTTTTCGCAGGGCTTCGTCGGCCAACTTGCGGTTGGTGATGTCGGCAACGAATCCCAACGTGCGATCTCCGGATAATCTTACGGATTCTACGCTGCAGTAAATGAGTGTGTTATCTTTTCGAATAACTTCAAATTCGTCGGCGGCTATTCCATTTTCTCTGCAGCATTGCAGATGCATTTTGAACTTATCATGGTTTTTTTCTTTGATAATCGTAGCCGGATCCATGCTACACAATTCTTCTTTAGTATAGCCCGTTATGGAAGAAGCCGCTTGATTTACCTCAATGTATTTACCAGTTTCGTCCGAAACAAATATAGCATGAGGAGCAAAATCGATGTAATTTCGGAATTTAGTTTCGCTTTCGCGAAGCGCTTTTTCGGTTGTTTTTTGCAAGGTAATGTCTCTGATCGTTCCGTCGATATGATGAGGAAGTCCTTTGTCGTCGTTGATAATGGCTGTGTTGATCGAAACGTATTTTTTAATATTTTTTTGTATCATCATCTCGAATTCGAAATCGGTGAGTGTTCCGAACTTTAGAAGTTTTGTCATGAATTTATCTTTATCCACCGGTGTGAACATCAAATCGAATAAGGATTGGCCCAGCATCT
>Ga0209800_10002804_pt1 | contig 14729 bp, 8 predicted proteins | sample Higcelweek8metaG_FD_187174 | JGI IMG/M metagenome (GOLD analysis project Ga0209800, IMG submission 187174) | Freshwater pond sediment microbial communities from the University of Edinburgh, under environmental carbon perturbations - High... | ecosystem: Environmental > Aquatic > Freshwater >...
AATCGGGGCCTTCGGATATGCCAGCCGCGGGGGAATGAGGAAAAAATATCCCTACATTTCCGCCGACAGCGGATTGATCGACATCATCGGAAATTCCCGTCCCGAAGTGTGGTTGAATCGCTCGGTCTGGGGAATGGGCGAGGGAAAACCCTATATCGGGGTGGAACCGCTGACCCACGCCGCCGAAAACGGCATTCACATGATGTGGCGTACTTCGGATGCCGTCCACAGCTGGAGTTGGAAAGGGTATGAAAACCTGAAGGCGAAAATCGTCGTTTATTCTTCCGCCTCCCGCGTGGCCCTTCTTTTGAACGGAGTTGCCTTGGGAACCAAAAAAGTCAAAGGGTTCGAAACCCATTTTCAAGCGAAATACCAACCGGGCGAATTGGTCGCCATCGCCTATGACCTATCAGGGACCGAAATCGGACGCGACGTCTTGAAAACGGCTTCGGAGAAAACCCTTCTGACGGTCAGAGCGGAGAAGACCGAACTGCGGGCCAATGGTCAAGATCTGGCGTTCGTGACGATCCGCCTGACGGACGAAACCGGGATCCTCAAAGCCTCGAACGATCAGCGGATCGACGTCAAGGTCGAAGGAGCGGGGACGCTCCAAGGGTTTGGCAGCGCCAACCCCTTCACCGAGGAGACGTTTGAAAAACCTTACCACGACAGTTTTTATGGGCAGGCTTTAGCGGTTGTTCGCGCGGGATATGCCAAAGGTTCCATCAAACTCACCGTTTCTTCCTTGGGGTGCCAACCCGTGGAATTGACGTTGCAGGCCAAATAAACCCGTCGTGCCGAAAGAAGAATCGACCTGGCAGGATGGAGGAAAACGGACCCAAACCGTCCATTTCAAGGGCCTTGGGCCTCGACCCTGGTGGTCGAAGTTATCGGGATCAAGGGAGTCGTTTCGTGGATTTCCTCGGAATGATTCTTGGCGATTTCCATTTTGGTATTATTCGTTCCTATTTCTGAATCCCGGAGGAAAATGATGAATTTCCAAGAAGCGATTCGCGAATATCAGGCCAATCCCACCAAAGAAAACCTTCATCGACAAACGGAAGGCCTTCTGTCGGCGATGACGTTGAAGGAAAGAATCCACATGCTATCGGGTCACACCCTGTGGGTCACGCAAAAACACATGATCAAAGAGCATCGGACCTACAATTATGAAGGACTCCCGATGGGCGGATGCCAACGTCTGGGAGTGCCCCCCGCCAAATTTTCCGACGGCCCCAGGGGAGTCGTCATGGCGAATTCCACCTGTTTCCCCGTTTCCATGTGCAGGGCTTCGGCGTTCGATGACGAACTCGAGTTCCGCGTTGCCCAGGCGATGGCCCGGGAGATTCGCGCGCAGGGGGCCAATTATTTCGCTGGAATCTGCATCAACTTGGTTCGAAACCCGCGATGGGGAAGGGCCCAGGAGAGTTTTGGGGAGGATCCATTCCTGTTAGGCAAGTTGGGTGTCGCCCAAACCAGGGCGGTTCAAGCGGAGGGCGTGACCGCCTGCCCGAAACATTTCGCCTGCAACAGTATCGAGGATTTGCGGTTCTTGGTGAATGTGACGGCGGAGGAACGAACCCTTCGAGAAGTGTACCTTCCCCATTTCAAGAAGTGCATCGATGCGGGAGCGCTGTCGATCATGGCCGCTTACAATCGGCTCAACGAAATCTGGTGTTGCGAAAACAAATGGCTCCTCACCGATGTTTTGCGGAACGAATGGGGTTTTGAGGGCTATGTCATCTCCGACTTCGTGTTCGGAGTTCACGACGCGGAACGGAGTCTTCGTGCCGGCTTGGACATCGAAATGATGTTCACGATGAAATTTGCGAAAATTAACTCTCTTCTGAAGAAAGGCTTGATCAACAGCGTCCACATCGATCGGGCGGTCAGGAATATCCTCGGGGTCCTGATCCGAATGGTTCCTTTGGAAAAATCCTATGACCTAAGCGTCGTCGTTTCAAAGGAACACACCGATTTGGCCCGCGAAGTCGCCGAGAAAGGCATCGTTCTTTTAAAGAACAACGGGGTTCTGCCTTTGGCGAAAGGCACCAAAGTGGCTGTCGTTGGCGACTACGCCGATGTGGTCAACGTGGGAGACAATGGGAGCAGCAAAGTCTATTCACCCTATACCATCACGCATTATCAAGGCATCAAAGCCCTTTTCCCCGACGCCGTCGCGTATACGGGAACTCCTCTTTTGGAAGCGCTAGAAGCCGCCAAGGACGCCGAAGTGGTCATCGTAACCGCCGGAAGCAATTCCGCATGGGAAGGAGAAGCGCTTCGTCCGATCCGATATTCCGAGGATTGCAAGACCCCGGGCGTGGGCGGCGACCGTATGAGTTTACGCCTCGCACCCGAAGAAATCGCCTTGATCCAAGGCTTGCACAAGGCGGGAAAGAAAGTGGTCGTTGCCCTTTTCAGCGGGTGTGCGATCCTGACCAGCGACTTCTCCCCGTTCGCCGATGCCATCCTCCTCAATTACTACTCGGGGCTGGAGGGCGGGAATGCCTTCGCCAACCTCGTTTCGGGAAAGGTTAATCCTTCCGGAAAACTGCCGTTTTCCATTGCTAACGAAGAAAAGGACTACCCTGATTTCTTGGAAGTCGGGCAGAAACCGTATGAAATCGAATATGGGTATTATCATGGGTATACGTTATTCGACAAGCGGAACATTCGTCCCGAATACCCGTTCGGTTTCGGGTTATCGTACACGTCTTTCGCTATCCGTCATCTCCAGATCACCGATCAAGGCGATTCCTTACGGATATCCGTCGAGGTAACGAACCAAGGCCAAGTCGGGGGAGCGGACGTGGTCCAAGTATATGTCGGATCCAACGGGGCCTCGGAAGATCGCCCTCTCAAACTTTTGAAAGGGTTCCAACGCCTCGAACTTGCCCCCCAAACCACCCAAACCGCGTCCATCGACATCCTCAAAGAAGACATGAAGTTCTTTGATTCAGGCACCCACCGGTGGGTGATCGACCAGTCGTACACGATCTTTGTGGGTGATGACAGCAAAAATGCGATGAATCTGAAACAAACCATCGAATTATAGGAGGAAATTGATCATGTCATTCGTCAACAAAAAGGCTCTCGTTTTTGTTTTGGCCTTCCTTGTGCTCGGGACCGCGGTTGGTTGTCAAGCGACCACCTCGGAATCCGGAGACACCCTGAATTTTAGTTACTGGACCACCGCCGCCGCGGGCTCCCAATATTATCCTACCAGCAACGACAACCCCGTCTTCAAGTACTTGGAATCCCGAGATTGGGACGATGGGAACGGGGGAACCGTGAAGATGGATTTTGACTTTGTCACCCCGATTTCGGGATCCGAAACCAGCAATATCGTGACTCTGTTGTCCACCGGAGAATACACCGACATTGTCAACATCAGCTACTATCTCTCCGCGGGTTCGGTCCCCCAACTGTACGAGGAAGGCATCGCATTGGATTTGACCGAATACGTCCAAAACTACATGCCCAATTACTTGGCTTATTTGGATGCCCACCCGAATCTGGCCAAAACCGCCACCAACATGGTGAACGGAGAGGCCAAATACCTGCAATTGTATAACTACGAAGACGTGACCCCCGAGATGTGGGGAGGATACTCATACCGGCGCGACTGGATCTTGGAATATGGCGTTCAGCCGGCCACGTTGATGACGGATCCGTCCGATCCGACCCAAGGAACGTATGCCAACCCGAATGCCGGTCAGCCCTTTACGGGAGGATATGACGCCGAAGACGTCTGGTCCGACGACATCGTTTTTCCGAGCGGCAACCTCAATCCGGTCTATATTTCCGACTGGGAATGGATGTTGCAGATTTTTGAAGACGCCATCGACGCCCAAAACATCATCGGGGGGTATCCGATGAGTCTCTATTATCCCGGATATCTCGAATTGGGAAACCTAGTCTGCGCCTTTGGCGGAGGCGGAGGGTCTTGGTACCTGGATGACGACACGGTCAAATTCGGGGGAACCGGCAATGGTTTCCGCACCTACCTTGAATGCATGAGCGGCTGGTATGACAACGGCTGGATCGACGAAGCTTTCGCCGAACATACAGACGTGATGTTTTACGAGATCGATCTGGCGAAAATCTATCAAGGGAAAGTCGGTCTTTGGTATGGGACTTCCGCCGCTTTGGAAGATCGTCTCGACGTCAGCAACGGCCAACCCAACAGTCCGACGAACGGCTACACGAACGGCATTTTCGCCATGGGCGCGAGACAACCCATCAATGACAAGTACGGTTCGGAAGACGTCAAAAACGTCACCCCGTTCACCTATTATCAAACTTCCTTGGAAAACACGTCGATCATCATCACGGACAAAGCGGAAGAAAAGAACTTGGTCGCCTTGTGCAAAATGCTGGACTTTATGTATTCGGAGGAAGGCGGCTTGCTGAAGACGTACGGATTGAATAAAGAACAGTATGAATCCGTCCAAGATGAATTTTATACCGCCCACGGATTGCTCAACGGATCCTATGTCCTGATCGAGACCGAAGCGGGAATCAAAGCGAAATCCGATGACATCCTGGTGGCGGACGATAATTTGAGGCAGGTGTGCATCGGACACCGATTCTTCGGATTGAGTCTCAATGCCAATAAATATCTCGGGGATTTCACCGATTCGTACATTACCAGCGTCCATGAATGGGTCGCCTACGAGGTTACCGGAGCATTTTTGGGTTCTTTGGAAGCCCAGATGAACGCGGAGCAATCCGAAGAATATGGGAAAATCGAGATAAACGTTCGCGATTTCATGGCCCGGAACGTTCCCAATTTCATCATGGGGATCAAGGATCCCGAGAACGATGCCGATTGGAATGCTTTTGTGAACGCCGTCAACAAATATAAAGCGTCGACCAATACGGAGATCATGCAGAGTTTATTGGATCAATACAACTAAATAGCACTATTTGACAGATGTGAGTTTGAGCTGAATTCGCATCTGTTTTTAGATCCGCTTTGGGAAGAGGCGATCGAGTTACCGATTTTCTCGTCCAATTCCATGGATGGTTTTCGGGGATGGGGAAAAAAAATAGCGAAAATCGGGTTTTTGCTCGAATTTTCAATCGCGATTTTTCAATGAATCGTTTCGATCCATGGGAAAATCCTTTCGCATGGACTCTGGATGTCGCTGTCGAATTCTATCAAAAAAACATAATATTTCATCCAAAATTACAATATAAAAACAGGAAATTGAGTTATCATAGTAGAGAATATTTTCCAAATAAATGAGGAGGAAACCGATTGTGAACAACCAAACGATTATTTTTGACCAAGAGAAAAACGTCACCCTGACTCCTTACGTCCTCGAATGTGGAAATGAATTTCGTTATACGAAAAAGCGCCCCGCCGTTTTGGTTCTCCCCGGGGGTGGATACCAATTCTGCTCGAACCGCGAGGCCGAACCCGTCGCCCTCGCTTTCAATCATGCGGGATATCACGCCTTCGTTTTACGGTATTCCGTCCAACAGAATGCCACGTGGCCCAATCCGCTGAACGATTACGAACAAGCCATCGCGACGATTCGGGCCCGCGCCGAGGAATGGAACGTCATTCCCGACCAAATCGCCGTGTGCGGTTTTTCTGCCGGGGGACATCTCGCCTCCGCCGCCGCGACGCTGGCGAAAAACAAACCGAATGCGGCCATTCTGGGATACGCGGTGACGCTGGAACGGACCTTAGGGCATCTGTCTACCCCTTTCCCGGATACGGCCAAGGCCGTTTCCCCAGAAACGCCCCCTTGTTTCATTTTCGCGACGCGGACCGATGAACTGGTCCCCTCGGAAAACTCGCTGCGATTCGCGCTGGCGATGGATGAGGCGGGATTGGATTACGAACTGCACATCTATGCTTATGGCGGACACGGGTACTCCTTGGGAACCTTTGAAATGATCGGCCCATCCGGAGATCATTACTGTTCCCGCGCGAAAAACTGGGTCGAGGACAGCATCGCCTGGTTGGATGAACTCTTTACCGGAAAAGCCCTTTCCTTCAAAAACACCGGCCGGGCTTTGGATCGTCGCGCGGAATTCTTATCCATGGACAATACCATCGGCCGGATGTTGGAAATCCCCGCCGCCCGAAAACTGCTCGATGAAAAGATGCCGGGATTATCCACCTCCCCCCATATGGCGGTCGTGTGGGGATTGACCCTTCGGTATGCGATATCGATGGGAAACATGCCAAAATCGGTGATTGCCGAATTAGAGGAAAGTTTAAAAAAAATCCCCAATTCCCGGGGATGACCGATGATCGGCGCCGACGTGGAGAGAACGGCGTCGTTTCCTGGAGGAGGACTTCATGAAAACCGGAACCATTCGATCCCTGTATGAGAACACGTATTCCATCGTCGAGACGGGAAAAGCCGGCGCCGTTTTCATGTATCTTTTAGTCGGTGAGGAGAAAGCCATGCTGATCGACAGCGGTTATGGCGGATTGGATCTTCCTTCGATCATCCGAACCGTGACCGACAAGGATGTCGTCAATGTCATCACCCATGGCCACCTCGATCACGCCAACGGTTCCTACCATTTCCCGGAGGCGTACCTTCATTCGCTGGATCTTGCCTTGTTTCGCCTCCACAGCAGCGCGGAGGTCATCCGGCCCATGTTTCTGACCGGGGTGTACGGAGGGAAACCGGATCGACGGGCGAAGGATCCTGATTATCAGAAGATGGTCGAACGGATCATTGCTAGCCAAAAGCCGGAGTTGAAACCGATCGATGGAAAAATGTCGTTTGATTTGGGAAACCGGCCCGTCACCATCGTCCACGTTCCCGGCCACACCCAAGGACATATCGCCATATTTGACGAAAAATATCACCGTTTATTCTCGGGAGACCATTTTGGGTCGATGACATGGCTCCACCTTCCGGAGTCCACGAGCGTGACGGTCTTCCGCGACCATCTGGTGGAGTTTAAGAAACTGTATGATTCCAAAAACGTCGTGAGGATCTATCCCGGCCATCAAGGCAAAGGCCGGAATCCGAATGCCGTGGATCGGTATATCGACTTATGCAATTTGATTCTCCAGGGAAAAAAGAAAGGATTCACCGTGGATCGCGGCGTCATGAAAGGGCGAATCGCCTTTCGCCGCCAGACAGTCCTGCTGTACAAAACCATTTAATCGAAGGAGCACGCCATGAACTATTTCTGCAATCCCCTGAATCTCTCGTACAAGTACTCGTTTATCCGTCCCTCCATGTTTTCCAAGAAATCCGTTACCCGGGAAGCCGCGGATCCCAGCATGGTCCTTTTTCACGGGCGGTATTACCTGTTCGCTTCGATGAGCGCGGGGTTTTGGGTCAGCGACGATTTGGCCAAATGGGAATTCCATTCGTTGAAAAACGTCCCCATCCACGATTACGCCCCCGATGTCCGCGTCATTGGCCAATGGATGTATTTTAGCGCATCCAAACGCGGAACACTCTGTTCCTTTTACCGTTCCAAGGATCCGATCCACGAGGAATTTGAGGAAATTCCCGGCACGTTTCCCTTCTGGGATCCCAACTTGTTTTGGGATGAGGACGGAAAAGTCTATTTCTATTGGGGTTGCACGAACATCGAGCCCATTTGGGGCGTGGAACTGAATCCCAACAATATGACGATGATCGGGGAGAAAACCGGTTTGTTCTACGGACAACCCGAGCTCCACGGTTTTGAAAAAAACGGGGAAGACCACGTCCTGCCCGAACCCAAAACGCTTTCCGAAAAAATGATGCGGAACTTTTTGGGAACCGCTCCCTTCATTGAAGGCCCCTGGATGACCAAACACAACGGGAAATACTACCTTCAATACGCCGCCCCGGGCACCCAATACAACGTTTACGCCGATGGCGTTTATGAAAGCGACCATCCCCTCGGCCCCTTTTCCTATGCCAAAAATAATCCTTTTTCCTATAAACCCGCCGGCTTCATCACCGGAGCGGGTCATGGCAGCACCTTTGCCGATCGCCTGGGAAATTGGTGGCACGCCAGCACGCTTCGCATCAGCGTCGGGCAAAATTTTGAACGCCGTTTGGGGTTGTTCCCGGCGGGATTTGATGAGGATGGCCACCTGTTTTGCAATCAAAGATACGGGGACTGGCCCATGCCGTTGAAACCGGAAAAGGCCGATCCGTGGGCAAAACCCGAATGGATGTTGCTCTCGTACGGAAAATCGGCGACGGCATCGTCTTTCGTCCTAGGAAATGAACCCGAACTCGCCACCAAAGAAAATATTCGCCAATGGTGGAAACCTCAAAGCCCCAAGCCGGGATCTTGGTTGAATGTCGATTTGGGACAAATCCAGGATGTTCGGGCTATCCAAATCAATTTTGCGGATGACGCCTTGAAGGTTCCCCTCCCCAAAAAAGCACTCGTCGGGGGCGGGGTGACCGGAAAACGATTCATCGACGAACGCCAACACGCGACTCGATGGATGTTGGAAGGCTCGTTGGATGGATCTACCTATTTCCTCATCGAAGATCATTCTCGTTGGACGACGGATTTGTCCCATGATCTCGTGATCCGGGAATCCGGCATCCGGGTCAGGCATGTCCGTTGCACCATCATCGAAGTCCCGTTCGGGCAAACTCCATGTCTTTCCGGGCTACGGGTTTTCGGCATCGGGACGGGTCCTCTTCCTCCAAACACGACCGGGACGACCGTCGTACGAGAGGCGGATTTGGAAGCCCGGATCCGCTGGAATCCCGACGCCGCCGTCGGCCACAATATTTTGTGGGGTTTCGCTCCGAATCGGTTGTATCACAGCCAAATGGTTTATGAGGCGAATGAACTACTTTTAAAAGCCCTCAATCACGGACAAGATTGCTTTATCCGCATTGACGCGTTTAACGAGAACGGCATCACCGAAGGAGAAATCCTTCCTCTTCGGTAAAAGGGACGGTGAAGCGACGGGCGGTTCTTTGGGAGGATCCGTTCGTCGTTTTGATTTCTGCCCTTCCTCAAGAATTCATCGTCTACGATGAGGCCACATTCCTCATGAATACTTACAAAAAAAAGATTTTTTGTGCAATACATTTCTCAAAAAAAATGATATAAATGATAGAGGAGAAATACAAGATGCTTTTCCCCTCTTCCTTTTCGAGCATCATCCATGTTCCAACCGCGCAGGAGGCCCTATGAAAAATCAAAACCAACCGGAATCCCCATTAAAAATCAACGCCTTGACCATCGAGTACCAGAAGAAGCCGCTCGGATTCGACGAAGCACATCCCCGATTCAGCTGGAAAATGACGTCTACCCTCGCCAATGTTCTCCAAACCGCTTACCAGATCATCGTGGAAACGGAAGGCCGGAACGTTTGGGATACCGACCGCGTCTCTTCCGATGCCAGCACGTTGATTCCCTACGAAGGCGAACCGCTTCGTCCCGAAACCCTGTACCATGTGATGGTCATTGTTCGAGACAATTACGGAAATAGCGCTTCCGAAGCGGGTTTTTTCGAGACGGGACTCGGAAAAGGGACCGCTTTTTCGGGCGAGTTCATCACCGGGGGAGCCCCGGAAAAATGGGAATGTCCCGTTATTTTCAAATCAATCCGGTTGAAAAAACCACTTTTCCAAGCCCGGCTTTATGCCACAGCTCTTGGACTCTATCGTTTCGACATTAACAAAACCAAAGTCGGAGACTTGTATCTGGCCCCGTATTGGACGGATTATAAAACCCGGCTCGAATATCAAACCTACGATATCACCTCCATGCTGTCTTCGGGCGTCAATCTCTTGGAAATGACGCTCGCCGGAGGATGGTACCAAGGGGTTTTCGGACTCGGTTGCACGCCAAACAATTATGGGGACACGGTAGCCGGTTTGGCGGAACTCCATCTCCTTTATGCATCCCGCGAAATCATCGCCACAGATCGGACCTGGGATTCCCGCCCGTCGTGGATCCGTTCAACGGGAATCTATCACGGCGAAAATCAGGACTTTACCGCCGATCTGTCCGTCGAATATCCCGTCAAAGTCGTTGAATTTGACAAAAAACGCATTATTGCCCAGGAAAACGAACCGGTCCGAGTGGTCGACACGCTCCGTCCGATCCGTCTTTTGACCACTCCCAAAGGCGAAACAGTGCTCGACTTCGGGCAAAACCACAGCGGAATCATCCGGTTCCGCGTGGATGGCAAGAAAGGGCAGAAAATCGTCCTCCGCCATGCGGAGGTTTTGGACCCAATCGGGAATTTCTATACGGTGAATCTCCGACGCGCCAAAGCGACCGACACCTTCATCCTCGCAGGTGGGGTTCAAGAGTTGAGTCCCGAATTCACCTTCCATGGATTCCGATTCCTCGCGGTGGAAGGCATGGATGTCAACCTCGACGATTTCGTTTCTCTCGCTTTGTCGAGCGATCTTGCGGTCACCGGAAGTTTCGTCACCTCCAATCCCGACATCGATCGGCTCCAAAAGAATATCGTTTGGGGCCAGGTCAGCAATTTCGTCGACGTTCCCACCGATTGCCCCCAACGCGATGAACGCCTGGGCTGGACGGCGGACTGCCAGGTTTTCGCCCCCACCGCGGCATTCAACCGCCATGTCGCCCTGTTTTACGGCAAATGGCTTCGGGATCTTGCCAGCGACCAACGGGACAACGGGATTGTTCCCCATGTCATCCCTAACCTGCTCTCCGAAGCCGATGGGGCGGCCGTTTGGAGCGATGCCGCCGTCATCGTTCCCTGGGTGGTTTTCTGGGAATACGGCGACAAAGACGTCTTGGAACGCCAATGGAAAAGCATGACCAAATGGGTCGACCATGTCACCTCCAAAACCATCGACGGCCTTTGGGTCACCGGTTTTCAATATGGCGACTGGCTGGCTTTGGATGTTTTCAAACCCAGCGACGTCCAAGGCGGGACCGATCGGTATTTCGTCGCCAACGCTTATTATCTGAATTCCATCGACATCCTCGTCCGCACCGCCGAAATTTTGGGAAAGGTGGAGGCCAAAGAGAAGTATTCCCGTTTGTATGAACGTACTCTCTTTGCCTTCCTTCGAGAATACGTCTCGCCCAACGGACGTTTGGTTTGTGAAACGCAGACGGCATATACGTTAGCTCTCCGCTTCCATCTTTTGAAAGCGGAATGGGCAGAGAAAGCCGCCAAAAAACTGGCCGCCCTCCTGCAAAAAAACGACAACCATTTATTGACCGGCTTTGCGGGGACTCCCCACTTGTGCCCAGTTCTGTCCGAAACCGGCTTCCACTCGATCGCCAACCATCTTTTGATGAACGACGATTACCCGAGCTGGCTGTACGAAATCAAAATGGGGGCGACCACCGTTTGGGAACGCTGGAACGGCATCAAACCCAACGGGGAATTCTTTGAACCCAGCATGAACTCCTTCAACCATTACGCCTACGGTTCCATCGGGGAATGGATGTATCAATATGTCGCCGGCATCTCCGCCCGCGAACCGGGATACAAAAAGATCCGAATCTGGCCCAATTTGACGCGGGGTCTTGCGCAGGTCCGCGCGGAATTCGATAGCCCCTACGGAAAAATTGTCTCCGGATACGAAGTGAATAACGGAAAAGGGATCCTCCACGTGGAGATTCCCGTCAATACCACGGCTCATATCCATGTCCCCGGATCCCCCGAGAGCCACCCGGTCGGGAGCGGGGCCTTCGATTTCCCCTTTGAAACGGATTTGGACTTCACCTTCACCAACGTCAACCTCGACCTGACGCTGGCCGAGTTGATCGCCATGGACGGGGCGGCGATGGCCATCAACAAAATCCTGCCCGCCTTGTCCGCGGCGGCGGTCTCTGAGAACACTCGGAACGCCTCCCTGCGGATGGTCGTGGGCCATCTTCCCGACGGGCAAAAAATCATCGAACAGATTTTCGCGGAAATCAAACGCCAAGCCAACAAAAACTGAGTCCGCGATCGGACGGGAAGGGGAACAAGTATGAACTATTACCTTGCCATCGATTTGGGTGCATCGAGCGGACGGCATGTCGTCGGCCATTCCGAAAACGGAGAGGTCGTGCTCGACGAAATCTATCGTTTTTCCAATGCCATGGAAGAACGGGAAGGACATTTGACATGGAACGTCAACCGTCTCTTTGCGGAAATCCTGATCGGGATCAAAAAAGCGCTGATGACGTATCCCCACATCGACAGCCTCGCCATCGATTCTTGGGCGGTCGACTATGTCTTGATGGACGGGGACCGCGAAATTTGGCCTTGTTTCGCCTACCGTGATCTTCGGACGAAGGCGGTTGTCGACCTCGTTCACGCCGCGGTTCCGTTTGAAAAACTGTACGAAAAGACCGGGATCCAATTCCAACCCTTTAATTCCGTCTACCAACTATATGCGGACCGATTAGAGGGACGCTTGGATCAAGCAACCGATTTTCTGATGATCCCGGAATACCTGAATTACCGCCTGACGGGAAAAAAAATGAAAGAATTCACCAACGCCACCTCCACGGGTCTCATCAACGCCGATACCCACGCTTTCGATGAAGAAATCATCCAGACGCTCCGACTTCCCCGACGCCTGTTTCCCAAAACCCGACAAACGGAGTTGGTCGGGATGTTGACGGAAGAAATCGCTGACCTTGTCGGCGGACAGATTCCTGTCGTCCTCTGCGCCTCTCACGACACCGCGAGTGCCGTGGAAGGCATTTCCATGACTCGGAACTCCCCCTACATTTCGAGCGGAACCTGGTCGTTGCTCGGCATCCTGCAAGATCGGGCCCATCGGGAAGAATTCAGCCGTCGGGATAATTTTTCCAATGAAGGAGTCCTTGGACACCGGTTCCGATTCCAAAAAAACATCATGGGATTGTGGATCATCCAATGCGTTCAAAAAGAGTTCAACGATGCCTATTCGTTCGAACAACTCGTCGAACTTGCCCGACGGAGCGCTTACGAACCGACTTTCGATGTCAACGATCCCGGTTTTCTTTCCCCTGCGAACATGACGGAAACGATCTACGATGAACTTCGGAAACAACATCAGCCCCTGCCCGTGACGCCCGGAGATTTGGCCAACTGCGTTTTCCGAAGTCTCGCCCTCTCCTATAAAATCGCCATCGGGCAAATGGAATCGATCTTGGGAGAACGATTTTCGGAGCTTTATATCGTCGGCGGCGGAGCAAAAAATGCCCATCTGAATCAGCTGACCGAACAATTCACCGGAAAAAAAGTGATCGCCCTGCCGATCGAGGCGACGGCCGCAGGAAATATCGCCGTCCAGATAAGGAGATCCCATGAGCAGATTTGATCAAGCTAAAACCCTGTATTCCAAATTCGGCGTCGATGTCGAAAAAGCGCTCGATGCCATCAAGTCGATCCCCATTTCTCTCCATTGTTGGCAAGGAGACGACGTCTCCGGTTTTGAACGCGGATCCGCGCTCTCCGGAGGAATCCAGGCTACGGGAAATTACCCGGGAAAAGCCCGGAACAGCCAGGAGTTGATGGATGATTTTGATCAGGCGATTCGGCTGATTCCCGGAACGAAACGCATCAACCTCCACGCGATCTATGCCATCTCCGAGACTCCCGTCGAACGGGACAAGGTCGAACCGAAACACTTTGACAAGTGGATCGAATATGCGCGAAAGCGCAATCTCGGCATCGATTTCAACCCGACGTTCTTTTCCCATCCGATGGTCAAAGACGGGTTGACCCTGTCGAGTCCGAGCCAAGAAATTCGCGATTTCTGGATCCGCCATGGGAAGGCCTCCCGGAAGATCGCGGCGACGATCGGGGAAAAACTGGGAACGGCATGCTTGTGCAACTTATGGATCCCCGACGGCCTGAAAGACGTCCCGGCGGACCGGCTGACCCCGCGGCTCCGTTTGAAAGACAGTCTTGACCAAATCTACGCGGACCGGTACCCGGACCAATTTCTGATCGATTCGGTCGAGAGCAAAGTCTTCGGCATCGGGGTGGAAAGTTATACCGTGGGATCCGCCGAATTCTATCAAAATTACGCCGCCCGAAACGGGATCTGTTGCTTGCTCGACAATGGCCATTTTCATCCCACCGAAACCGTCTCCGACAAGATTCCCTCGATGCTCGCTTTTTCCGACCACGTCGCTCTCCACGTGACCCGTCCGGTCCGGTGGGACAGCGACCACGTGGTCTTATTGGAAGACGAGCTGAAGGAAATCGCCAAAGAGATCGTCCGCAACGACGCCACGAAAAAAGTTTTGATCGGATTGGATTATTTCGACGCCTCGATCAATCGGATAGCGGCGTGGGTCATCGGAGCGAGAAACATGCAGAAAGCCTTGCTGAATGCGTTGCTCCAACCCCATGACGAATTGAAAAAGTTGCAAGATGCCGGGAATTTCACCAAACTGATGGTGATGAACGAAGAAGCCAAAACCTTGCCATTCGGCGATGTATGGGAAGAATATTGCGTTCGGCAAAACGTCCCCGCCGGTTCAGACTGGTTCGGGTTGGTGGAACGATACGAGAAAAACGTTTTGAAAAAAAGAGGATGATTCGGCTTATCTTTTGAAAAGACTTCTTTTCAATCCTCAATTTTCGAAAATCAGAAGGAAAATTGTTTGTCTTTTCGGACGAAAGGGTGTTAAATAGAAGGGGTTTTCATGATCCAACCTCGAGGAACCGGATTTTCACCCTTGAGGCCCGAAAAGATTCCCTGACATCTCGGGCATCGGAAAGGAATAATATGAACTTCAAGTACATGCATCCCGCAGAACAGCTCGTTATGATCCTGAACCGCATCTAT
>Ga0209800_10002806_pt1 | contig 14724 bp, 10 predicted proteins | sample Higcelweek8metaG_FD_187174 | JGI IMG/M metagenome (GOLD analysis project Ga0209800, IMG submission 187174) | Freshwater pond sediment microbial communities from the University of Edinburgh, under environmental carbon perturbations - High... | ecosystem: Environmental > Aquatic > Freshwater >...
ACCGGCCGCTGGGGGATACCCCAGAAATACACAAACCCGGGCCACGCTTCAAAGTTCGAAGATCTGGACAGCGTATATGAAATGAATCCGACCGGATCGCGCCAGGCCGCCGGAGAAAGCAGGTAGTAGAAAGCGACGAACGCCAGAACCGCCGTAAGGCCGGAAAGAAAATGCTTTTTCGTCCACTCCTTCTGCACCGACAAAGTGATGATGTAAAGGATTCCGAGAAGGCCGAAAAGAAAAACGGCCGAAATTCGGGTATTCGTCGCAATCGCGCCGGTCAGTGCAAAAAGAACCGCATACCCGAACTTTTTCGTGCCGATCATCTTCATGCCGAACCAGATACACAGTATCGCCAAAGACATCGTCACGATATCCTTGCTGTTATAATGACCTTCCGCGAAAAAACGAGGACTCAGGTAAAGAAACAGACTGCCGAGAACACCGTATTTCCAGTCCCCGCCCAGTGTCGAACAAATAAAATACAGGCCGGCAACTCCGGCCATGAAAACCAGAAATGTATAGGCATGCCACAGGAGCATGACCGTTCTGTCCGCCCCGGTCCCGAAGTCGATGAATAAGGCCGGCGAAAACGCATAGTATACGGATTGACCGTGATCCATATCAGGATGATCCTTATAATCCGGAAAAGAGATCTTGCTCGCTGACGCTGTCGGTTCTGCCTTCTCTCCCTGAACCAAGCCGATATACTCGCGGATATTCGCTCCCAGTGTCTGGATCTCCAGCACTTCGTCCCACGGCATCCCGTAGTCGGGAATGACGACAAGTCCTCCGACGAGCATCAAGAACATGAGGACGATGACAATAATCCGGTGGTGCTTGTTGATCTTTTCCATACGGCTACCTCGCTTGATCTTGGAATAACGATACATCAGTTATCAATTATAGACCAAAACCGATGAGAATTCGCAACAAAAAATGCGCGATCGGCAGATTCATCCTGCTACATAAAGGAGAATACGCCAACACAATTTCGGACAGGTTTTAAACAACACTTGTTTGAAGGCGGAGATTCCAGCGTTTGAGCCATTGAAGAGGACTCAGGTAGTCCAGACGTTTCTGTGTTCTTCTTGTGTTGTAGAAGCCCTCGATGTATGCGAAGATCTTCTGTCTGGCATCGGCACGTGTCTGGAAATGGGTCCAGTGTACGACTTCTTTCTTTTTTATTCAGTCTTCATAAACGTCTATGCCCTCCGCTCGATCTGTTTCTTTTCATTTTTTGGGGGAACCTTTATGCTACAATAAACAAATAAATATATTAAAGGGGGAATTAATTTGAAAAAATCACATAAAGTCACGGTGCTAATTCTTGTTTGTGCGCTGATATTCTCTCTTCCGGGGTGCTCCTCCCATAAGCCGAGGACCGGGGAAGCGTCGATTGCGGAAGCGTCGATGATTGCGGAAGGGTCCATGACTGCGGAAGCGTCGATGACTACGGAAGCGTCGATGACTGCGGAAGCGTCGATGACTGCGGAAGAGTTTATAGAAATCATGGAGGGCGAAGGATTTGCTCTCGCGAATAGTCCAAGTGTTGAAGAACTCTCCGAAACGTATGGTGTTTCTGTAAATGAATGTATTTGTGTAACGAAAGGCGGCAACGACGCCTCCGATGAAGATGAATATTATATTTATACTATTTTTGGTTCCAGCGATGATGTAATAGAGCACTTCAATGGAATGGTAGCTTCCGCGGAGAACGGTATTAAGGCCAGAAATTTAGATATGACGACCACATTGGAGAATTCGGATAATTATAGTAAATTCACTCTAAAGGGCGACCCGGGCGCAGGATTTAACGTATATCAAGTCCTAATTCGTCTTGATAATACAACTTTGGAAGTAGGTAAGAAGTACAACCTCGAGTCAGAAATAGAAGCGGTAGACGCTATTGTGAGCAAGTTAGGTTATTGATCCAACACCAAATTCCTGCTGATATAGCCCGACCCTTTATCAAACACCTTCATCCCCTCGAGTGGATGAAGGTGTATTCATATTCAATTATTGGCGTTACTTCCGATCACAATGAATTCGAAAAGAAATGTGAAGCATGAAGATTATAAAGTTCATTTTGGGGATAATAGTGGATTATTCCAATTATAGATATCATGGTGATAAAGTTCATTTTTTTGTTTATTCGCTTAAAAAAATTTTTTTAGTTTTCCCCGACGTGTAATAGCAAGTATGGGCTTCATGAAGTCATTCATTCGTTCATTTTGTTTTGATTTAGCAAAAAACGAGTTTAAGTTTTAACGTCGATTTCGTTCATTTTTTCAGAAATTGAAATTTATTTTTTTAGTTTCCTACTTTTTGCGTTCCGGGGAAGTAAATGCAATAAAATCCTTAAGTGAAGTAAATCTTTCCGCCTGAGAACGGTTATGAATCATTCGGTCAATGGTCCGACGATCCGAAACGATAAACAGTTTTTTCCTTGCCCTTGTAATTGCCGTATATAAAAGATTTCGATTATTTAGTAGTGGCGATCCGCTTGAAATTGCCAATATGACTACCGAAAACTCGCTTCCCTGACTCTTGTGCACGGTCATCGCAAATGCAGGATCTAGGTCTTCGAGCCTGTCCCTGTCGTACCTCACAATTCTGCCGTCATCCAACTCAACTGTAAGAACTTGCTCACGCGGATCCACTTGAATGACTATTCCAAGTTCTCCGTTAAAAACTCCGAGTCCCGAAGCACCGTCTGCGTGAATATACGGTAACTCATAGTCGTTACGGGTCTGCATCACCCGGTCTCCGGTACAAAATCGATATCCGTTCGACAGGATATTCCGGTCGCTAAATGTTCCGTACGCCTGCTGAAGAAGCGGATTGAGCGAAGTCACTCCTGCCGGACCCTTCCTCGAAGGGCAAAGCACAACAGCCTCACGAATGGCATCAATACCATAGACATTCGGCAGTACGCTTGAATACAAGCTCTTGACGGCATCTGCAATCTCATCACTTGTCTCTTTGCTGACGAGCATACAGTCACTCTGCAATGACTGATCGAAAATCATGGGTGAACCTTCAAGTACGGCGTGCGCACTAAGCACAATCCGGCTTAGCTCAGCCTGCCGGAAAATAGTCTTCAGGCGGTAACAGGGAATACGTCCGGAATCGATCATATCCGCAAGTACATTCCCTGCGTTCACCGAAGGAAGCTGATCCTTATCTCCGATGAATACCAGCCTACCGGTATGTGGAAGCGCACGCAGCAAGGCATCCAGCAGCATCGTATCGAGCATGCTTGTCTCATCGACAATGACCGACTTGACTTCGATCGGGTTGTCCTCATTGCGTCCGAAAACAGCAAATCTCTCTCCCGGGACTTCCGGACGTCCGACTTCCAGCATCCTGTGAATGGTCTGTGCCGGAAACCCGCAAGCTTCGGATAGCCTCTTTGCCGCACGCCCGGTCGGCGCACAAAGCGCCGCTTCAATTCCTCTTTTCCGGAAATAACGCACCAAAACCGCAACAATAGTTGTTTTCCCGGTTCCCGGTCCACCGGTAATTACAGAGCAAGGCGACCTCACAGCCATCAAAAGTGCTTCGACCTGTTCCTCCGATATATCGATCGAAAGTGACCTCGCTATTTCCGTAAGTTCCGATATGACTTCATCTTCCGACAGCTCGGGGGAATTATCCTGTGTGTCAATCATTCTGCAAAGTATTTTCGCGGCAGAAACTTCTGCTTTTAAAGTATTTGGCAACGCAACCCGAACGTCCTCACCTGTACCGCTAATTCGTGCCAACTCAATTCGCAAATCGGTACCGATCCGGTATGCTGTGATTTTAGATGAATCTAAAAGCCATTCAAATCCCTGCGCCAGAATTCCATCGTTAATTGACTCTGTACGCTCCTTGCTGATAGAAGCCCTTGATGCGTCGTCCCCAAACATCTCATTCTCTGAGAAATCACTTGAAGATAAAAGTTTCCGTGTCTTTTGAATCAGGTCAGGATAGGCAACGAAGGTGTGCCCTTCACTCTCTGCGGCCAACATGAGATATTGCATCGCGCTTCCGATGCGGAACGGAGAACTCGGATCGCAACCAAATTTCTGTGCAAGAACATCTGCAGTTCGAAATCCTATTCCGCTGACTTCGGAAACCAATCGAAACGGATTCTTTTTAAGTACAGATACAGATGCGGGACCGAAACGCTTGAATATGCTCATGATCCGCGCAGAACCGAATCCAAATGGCGTCAAAAGCATGGACAAATCCTGAAAGTCAGCTTTTTCGCGAAAAATGTCCGCAATCTCTGCTGCTCTTTTTCTGGAAATTCCCTTCACTTTTGATAATCTTTCGGGTTCGTTTCGAAGAACATTCATTGTCTCCTCACCGAATGTGGAAACAATCTTGTCGGCAAGTTTGGGACCAATCCATTTAACCGTACCCGAAGACAGGTATTTGAGTATATCTTTTCCGGAACGGGGTGTGAATGGCGAAAAACGATCCACTTGAAACTGACGACCGTATACCGGGTGCTCGATCCAGCGTCCGAACAAAATAACTGTCTCTCCGGCATCGATAAACGGTATTGTTCCTACGGCGGTAAAGCTCGCGCCACGTCCATCCCTGATTTTAAAATCCGCTACGGTATATCCGTTACTGTCATTACGGAAAATGATTGCTTCGCAAATTGCCTCCACGCGCTCGGCATCTCTGTCGGCGCTGCTTTTCGACGCATCGTTACTCGTCACAAATCATCCTCTCCGTGCAATTGCAATAATTCCGGTCCAAAGGAGCTGAACTCAAGCAATAAACTTGCCGCTGAAGAAATTATATCCCTGCATATTGTCTTAGAATGTCCGCTTTATCGGTTCTCTCCCACGGGAAATCAACATCTGTTCTTCCAAAATGTCCATACGCCGCTGATGCTTTATAAATCGGTCTGCGCAAATCGAGATCCCGTATAATTGCAGCCGGACGAAGATCAAAATGTTGACGTACCAGATCAGTAATCCGCTCATCGGGGATCCTTCCGGTTCCGAATGTGTCAACGAGAATCGATACAGGGTGAGCTACCCCGATCGCATAGGCAAACTGTATCTCACACTCTTCCGCAATACCTGCGGCAACGATATTCTTGGCAATGTAGCGCGCTGCATACGCAGCGGACCGATCCACTTTCGTTGGATCCTTGCCCGAAAACGCACCGCCTCCGTGACGCGAATACCCTCCGTATGTATCTACGATAATCTTGCGTCCGGTGAGTCCGCTGTCGCCCTGTGGTCCGCCGATGACAAACCTTCCGGTAGGATTGATGAATATTTTCGTGTCGGCATCAATTAGGTTCGCAGGAAGTGTCGGAAGGATTACCTTCTCGCGAATTTCCCTCCGCAATACATCTTCTTCAACGGAAGCACTGTGCTGTGAGGATACGACTACCGCCTCTATTCTCTTCGGTGTTCTACCCTCATACTCCACGGTTACCTGACTCTTTCCATCCGGGCGAAGAAATGATAGAAGGCCGCTTTTGCGAACTTCCGTTAACTTTCTGGCCAGTTTGTGAGCAAGAATAATCGGCAGAGGCATCAGTTCGTCGGTGTCGCTGTTCGCGTATCCAAACATCATTCCCTGATCTCCGGCGCCCTTATCCAGTTCGCCGCTGCCGCCACTAAGCTTAGATTCAAATGATTGATTGACACCCTGAGCAATATCGGTGGACTGTTCATCAAGCGTCGTCAGAATTGCACAGGTCTTATAGTCAAATCCCAGATCAGAACCGTCATATCCGATTTCACGAACTGTGTTACGAACTACTGTTGGAATATCAACATACGCATTGGTTGTTACTTCACCCATGACCAGCACCATGCCTGTCGTACAAACTGTTTCGCAAGCAACGCGTGCCATAGGATCCTGCATCAGTATCGCATCCAGAACCGCATCCGAAATCTGGTCGCATATTTTGTCCGGATGCCCTTCAGTGACGGACTCCGATGTAAACATCCATTTGCCTTCTCTACAATTACTCATTATTTGCCTCCTTAATGTATCTACTCTCGAAAAACACTGCCTATCATACGATCCTGTTCCCAAGAGAAGCACTCACAAGTGCCTTCAATTCCCGAAAAAAAGAACCTTCTCTCGAAAGAAAAGGCTCGCAAACGAATACTTCATGCCTCATCTTTCAGGAAATCCTGCTGGAGTTGGCACCGCTGCTTTCCGCGGTTGCCGGGCTTCATAGGGCCAGATCCCTCCGCCACTCTTGATAAGAGATAAACCTCAATTGAATTGTGTCCTGATGATACCACTAGCCTTTTACCGGCGCAATAGCAGATATGCGAAAATCATACTCTTGCTTCAAATGGAGGTATTGCACATTTATGTGTTCCAATGTCGAAAACGGGGATCTTGTGGCTTCCTTCTAAGTCATAGAATGCTCCCAGGTACCTTGCAAATCCCAAAACATAGAATACCGCCGAAGATGTTGCACACGGCGCAAGGCGGAGTAGTGAATATTGTTTTAGGGTTTACAAGGTACTCTACACACGAAAGGAGACCATTTGGCATGAGTAAGAGCATCGCAATCATAGATCCTGACATTCATTTTTCTCGGCTGCTGTCGCAGCGGCTCAAGCATCATCTTCCGGATGCAAATATTTCAACTTTCACCCCTGATGATCTGAATATTGCAGGGCGAACCTGGAGCGAAGACGCTATTCTTTTTGATAATCTTCACACTAATCCGGATGATTTGCGGCAGTGTATGACTGCATCATTTCTTCCTATGTTGATTCCACTTCGTACTGAGTCCAGTGAAGGTGGTTGCCGGATCCCGGGAAATACAATTACTCATAAGTTGCTATACTCCTCCGGACTCCGCCCGGAGAACGAAATTGACAGTAGTTCCACGTTAACCCAGCGCGACTCAGGACGATTGAGGATGTTCTTTTCACTGGGGGATCGCATCCAACGCGAGACCTATATTCGATCCAATACTGCCGGACTGATCTCTTCCGGTCATCGATTGATTCGTCTGGACCTAATGCCCGGAGTATCAATCACCAGGCCTCATTTCAATGTTCGCGGACGCGTCGCTGCCTCGCCGGCAACAAGCTCAGGCATTTCGGATCTGCTTTTACTCCTTGAGAACAGCAAAGTCGACCCGGAGGTTCTTCTTGAGTATCTGCATCCGGACGGTAATGGCTGGCTGCATTTCGGACGTCCGATACGATCTGATGACATCATTCAAACGGATACTTCTGTGCTGGTCTCTCTGGTTCGTATGTTGCGCGACCTTATTGACTCATCCGGCGAGAAAACTTCTGTCTCTGTTGTCCTGGAGGGAATTCCATTCTCTAAGGCAAGGCATTTATGCCCTCTCGCTCACGAATTGCATGTCATTTTACCTGAAGAGGATTCATCCGAAGATCAGCTTATTGGTTTTGAACTTCAGGAACTGTTCGCATCTTCCTCTCCCAAGCAGCTCAGGTTCCTAAGTTCAAATGCAAAGGTTGCCATATGACACGTCCGGAGCGATTAAATCTGAAGAATATGTCATTGGGCGGGGCTAAGGCTCCTACCGGGGATCAGCGAGTTACATTAACTTCTACTGATTCACTGAAACACAGCCTCTCGCTATGCATATTGAAGAAGATCCACGAGCACCGTGATATCGACGACGATGCTTTTCGGGAAGTGATCGCCGATGTAATCAGCGAGGAGACCTCTTGCGCTCGAATGACTCTTGAAGACAAGCGACTTCTTGCGGCAGGAATTTTCAATGCAATGCGCAGACTGGATATTCTCCAGCCAATGATGGACGATCCGAATATAACCGAGATTATGGTGAACGGTCCATACTGCGTTTTTTTCGAAAAAGACGGATTGCTTTTCCATTCAGACGTGAAGTTTAAGGACACAGAAAGTCTTGAAACGATCATTACTCATTTTTTTTCACGTGCAAACCGACCGCTTAACGAGGCTTCGCCGATTGCCGATCTTAGACTTCCGGACGGGTCGAGAGCCAACGCTGTCCTGCCTCCCGTTGCTCCGGACGGTCCGATATTTACAATCCGAAAATTCACAGGTATCCGCCCCGATATGGAGGCCTTGATTCGCCAGGAATTTATTACGCGCGAAGCCGCCGCCTACCTTTCCTCAGCTGTTCGATCTAAGAAAACAATTTTCATTTGCGGCGGAACCGGGTCGGGCAAGACAACTTTCTTGAATACTTTATCATCCTATATTCCCGGTGATGAGCGAGTCGTGACAATTGAGGATTCGGCGGAACTGACCTTGCAGGGAATAAAGAATCTTGTCCGGCTTGAAGCCAGACTTCCCGGGCCGGACGGCCAAGGTGCAATTTCGATCGGGCAACTGATTCGAACCGCACTGCGCATGAGGCCTGATCGAATTATTGTCGGAGAAGTCCGCGGCGGCGAGGCAGCCGAGATGCTGCACGCGCTGCACACGGGTCATCCGGGATCATTATGCACCGGGCATGCGAATTCTTGCATCGAAATGCTTAACAGGCTTTCAACCATGGTTCTATCGGGTTCCTCTCTGCCGTTTGATGCGGTTGTAAGGCAGATCGAGATGGGTATCGATATTCTGGTTCACATTTCCAGAACCGCAAGCGGAAAGCGCCAAATCGATGAGATCTCAGAGATGGGCAATTTGTCCGACTCTAAGTTCTCAATCATTCCTCAATTCATATACAGGGAGGGTGTCGGTCTTGAAAAACAAACAAATTCCATTGACTAAAGGACAAGGATTACGGATATTTTTCGCAAAATCGGATTCATCTGATCCCGGCTCGGAAATGCGAAGAAATTTTCTCTTGCAGCACTTTTATGTTTACCCGTTTTGCTGCGCTGTTGTTTTTTTTCTATCGGATCCGTTTGTTCCGGTGCTATGGATCCGGGCGATTCTCTCCATCATCTTGTCAATCTTCCCTTTCCTTTCCGTTATCAACCTGCTCTATGCGAAAAGGAACTCTCTCCTTCGGGCTCAGAGCAAAGTATTGCTCCAATCGCTGTGCACCTCCGTTTCAGCCGGATATTCTCTCGAAAGTGCCTTCATGTGTGCTCGTCCGACTCTTGAGAAAGCTTTTGGTATCAGAAGTTTAATGGGAACTTCTTTGCGGCGACTCGAGAAATCGCTTGCCGCACATGAACCACTCTCTTTATCTGCAGTTGATTTGTGCCGGCGCCTCGACTACATCGAACTTCTACCCGTGATGCATGCTCTTTCAATAACAAGAGTTGTAGGGACCGGCGTCATTTCAATTCTTCGTAATAGCTGTCAGATGCTCTCAGAGTTAATTGCGGTGAGAAGTGAAGTCGAAGCCAACAATGCCGGTAAAAATGCAGAGGCTGTTCTCTTATGTCTGATGCCATTTGGAATAACATTTGCCCTGTCATCATTCACCGGTGACTATATGGCTCCCGCTCAATCAAAACCGCTTGGAGTCATGCTGATGCTACTGGCATTTTGCATTGCCGTTATCTCCTGTGCGTTTCTTTTCGGGCTGATCGGAGAAAAGAAGCCTAAGTCCGGCGACCTTATAACAAACCATTCTTCTTTCTCATTGTTGTCTAGGCTAATATCTGTCAAACTGCGTAAAATTGCTTCGACCATACTTCCCCAGAGCTACATTACCAGACAATACGAAATTTTCAGCGAGCTCTCTTATAAACCGGATGAGATGTTTGAGGCTATGTTGTTCAAGATTGTTGCACTTTCTTTATTTGTGACACCCTTTTCCGTCTTTGTTTTACTTTCACTCCATTACTCGCCCTTAATTGCTATACCGATACTTTTTGTTCTACTTTTCCTGATTCATCATGATGTTCGCGCTCAAGCACAGCGCAGGAAAGAAACAATAATGGATGAGATTCCGCTTTTCCTCTCTATGCTGGTTACGCTGATGCAGTCCGGAGTGCTGCTGCCCAAAGCAATAGAGACATGCTCGGCTGCTTTTCCGGAATCCGGAGTAATGGGCGGCGAGCTTAGGATCATTAATGCACAGATGCTTTCGGGAATTTCGGCAGGAGCGGCTATCGAGAATTTCTCATCTCGTACTTCAATCCCTGAGGCTCAGTCTGCACTGCTTCTCGCATCAAGATATGAATCAACAGGCGGATCCGAAGTGCTGGGTCTATTAGCCTTACAGTCCAATGCGTGCTGGTCACTTTGCAGGAATGCTTCCCGTAAAAAACGTGAACGTGAAGCTGTTGCAATGATTCTTCCGATGATGCTGGATTTTATCTCCGTTCTTCTCGTTGCGGTCACACCCGCACTAATATCGCTGCAATTGACATAACCGCATATAAAACAAGGAGGATTTCTCATGAAAACAAAACAACACAAGTCAGACAGAATGCCAATCGGAAACAAAAAAGGAATGGGTACTGTTGAAATCGTGATTATCATCGCAATACTGGTTGCTCTTGCACTTGTATTTCGCGGAGCACTAACTACCTACGCCGACAACATAATGGATTTTGTGTTTGATGACGCAAATGTGATTGGTGCCTTAAATTAATGAACATCGGAGAAAATAAATGATCCTGGAACGCGGCCCTAACGGAACCATTGCGGTTATTACAATTGAATCGGAGAAGGATGTGATTCTGCATGCTCTTGAAGTACTGCAGAATCGCTCCTGCCCTCACTATCTTCCCGTATACATTCGTGAGCAGATGAATAAAACTCAAATATGTGCTGATTGTACCGGCCTAATTCGATTGTCTGATCCTCAGTCAGCAATGCTGTATTCATCTCCCGAAAAGAAGAAATATGCAATTATTGAATTGATGTTGTCGATTCCGGATTCTCTTGATTTCTTTCTCGAACCCTCCGGAATTTCTTTTCAGCCAAGTGACATATGGATAGACCCGGCTTCCGGAAATTTATACTTCACCTATTTGCCGACCCGTTTCAAGAATCGACCGCAAGGATGCTTTCTGTCTTCCGTTCCAAGTGACGAATTGGAGGAATTGTTGCTAAACCCGTTTTTTTCGGATGTCATTAAGGAAGAGGAACGACACCAGATTATCTGCAGTTTTCAAAACGACAACGAGATCCGGCTTCGCGAACTGTTTAGCGAAATCATGACCTCGAAATCAGAAACAGAAAAAAGTGAACCTGCAATCACCAAATGCACTATTGCATGGACACTTCAGTTAATATTGATGCTTCTAACCCTTGCGGTTGTTAGCATTGCACCTGGCCTGTCCCCTCTTTTAAAACATATTCACTTATGGGGAATCATGTATGTTGCATTCTTTAGTCTTTCTGCTGCCGTTATCCCCTTAATCTGTGCAAGATATCCGGGAGTTAATCCGGAATCTGCGGTTATGTCAAATACATCAAATGCCCGTAAAGATATGCTTTTCCCTGAGAGCAATAAAAGTTCAGCCAACGCGTTAGAAAGTTTTGACTTTCCGGCTTTATCCCCGGCTTTTCTTACTGAGCAAGCGGAATACGGTTCAGCAAAGAGAGGAAACCGGCTTCGGACCGTCATCTGGACCGATGATTTTCTTATCGGATCAGACCACATTCTTTGCGACTTCTCAATCGATCATTCTTCTGTTTCGGATCGTCATGCCCGTATTGTGCGAAGAGATGGAACTTATTATCTGATCGATCTGGGCTCTTTACGAGGAAGTTACATATCACACCGCAAATTATATACGCAGGAGGAGAATCCCATATCTCACAATGACATTATTCGGATCGGAGATGTCCGCTTCCTCTTCACATGTAATGAAACAACGTAAGCGGAAACTCTCAATGATTGATATTTCATTCTCTATTTTTGATTTACATGGATCAAGCTGACAGCATCAAGATTCATCCTGTGTTCTTTTGTCGCTCAGTTTGCTCAGTGCTCTTTTCTGCTTTTTGGTTCCGTGTTCAGAAATTGCGTGTAATCGCTCACGGGCACGTCGAACGGAATGTCTTGAAAAAACGCTCTCTTCCGTGTTAATTTTCGCATTGTGATATCTTTCGTAAGCACGATCGTATGCATCTTTTGCGCGTTTAACATCAATTTCTTCCGGCCATTCTGCGGCGTTACACACGACCAAAACCAGATGTTGTGATATTTCGGCAAATCCTTCGGTAAGCATGATATATTTTTCGGAGTCACCCACAGTAATTTTAGTTATACCCGGCGTCAGCGCAACAACCAGCGGTGCATGTCCCGGCAACACACCAAGCTCACCATCCAGCGACGTCAATATGACAGACTCAACCCTGCCTTCATAAAAATGCTGATATGGCGTGACAATTTCCAGCATAATTTTTGGTTTTGTGTTATCAGCTGAGGAATCACTCATCCGCCTTGCTCCGTTCTCATATAGTTACAACGATGATAATCTTGATGCTATGTACCGATTATTGGTTAAACGATTTGTATATGTCGTCAATATCACCTTTCATAAAGAAGTGCTGTTCCGGTATGTGATCCAGTGTTCCGGATACAATTTCTCCGAACGCCTGGACTGATTTTTCAATGGAAACATATCTGGGCTCGTAACCGGTCGAATCCGCGGTAACAAAAAACGGCTGAGACAGATATTTCTGGACTTTTCTGGCGCGATTGACCGTCGTTCGGTCATCCTCACTCAACTCGTCCATTCCCAGTATCGCTATGATGTCCTGAAGTTCTTTGTATCTTTGAAGAATTTCCTGAACCTGACGTGCGACACCGTAATGTTCTTTCCCGACAATTCTTTCCGACAGAATGCGTGAAGACGATTCCAGCGGATCCACAGCAGGATAGATGCCGAGTTCAACGACAGATCGGGATAGGACGATACTTGCATCCAAATGAGCAAATGTCGCCGCCGGTGCCGGGTCTGTCAGGTCATCAGCGGGTACATAGACTGCCTGAATGGACGTAATTGCACCGCTCTTGGTTGAGGTGATTCTTTCCTGAAGATCGCCGACCTCGTTTGCCAGTGTTGGCTGATACCCGACAGCGGACGGTATTCGGCCCAGGAGCGCGGATACTTCCGAGCCGGCCTGAACAAATCGATAAATATTATCAATAAACAGCAGAACATCGCATTTTATCTGGTCACGAAAGTATTCCGCCATCGTCAAGCCGGTAAGCGGAGCGCGCATTCTTGCACCGGATGTTTCGTTCATTTGTCCAAATACCATAACTGTTTTGTCAATAACTCCGGAGTTCTTCATTTCAAGCCACAGATCATTACCTTCACGGGAGCGTTCGCCAACACCGGTAAATACGGAATATCCGCCGTGCTCCGATGCAATATTGCGTATCAATTCAAGGATGAGTACAGTTTTTCCGACTCCTGCGCCGCCGAACAAACCAATTTTCCCGCCACGACAAAATGGTACAAGTAGGTCAATTACTTTAATTCCTGTTTCCAATATTGATTCTGTCGGGCTCTGATCCGTGTAAGATGGGGCGTTCCTGTGAATCGGCCACATATCGTCACTGTCGGCCGGTCCAAGGTTATCAATCGGACGACCGATTGCATCAAAAAGTCTTCCGGTAATTCTTTCTCCTACGGGCACCCTGATCGGACTGTCCATGGACTGTACTTCTGCGCCTCTCGCAAGACCCTCCGTTGCTTCGAAAGATACGCATCGAACAATACCGGACCCCCTCTGCTGAAGCACTTCAGCAAAAATATGAGTATTCAAATACTTAATTCTTACCGCGTCTTTGATCGGCGGAATTTCATTTTCCGGAAACTGGCAGTCAACCACCGGACCGATGACCTGTGTAACATATCCAATAGCCATAATTATCCCTTTCGCCTGAACCTTTATCAGATGACCTGATTGGCTCCGTTTACTATTTCGATCAGCTCGCCTGTAATCTTGGACTGGCGGGCTTGGTTGCTCTTAAGTGTCAACTCTTTAATCATTTCGTCAGCATTGTCTGTTGCGTTATCCATGGCCGTCATGCGGGCTGTCTGCTCACAGGCATGCGCTTCAACCATGCCTCCGTATAGCATCGCATTCAAGTATGTATCAATGAGGAACGAGAAAACCGCATTGGCGTTTGGATGGTAATCAAGTGTCGCACCCTTTTCAAGTGCCATACCTGCATCCGCCAGGCCTTCAGGCAGAATGGCGGTCAGGGCCTTGGTGTTAACGGGAACTACACGGGAAATCATAGGCTTCATGCTGATCGCCGACTCCATTTTAGTATAGATCAAGTACACCAGGTCGAATTCCTTTGTCAAATACTTTCTGCGAACGATGTTTGCAACGTTTCTGGCTTCATAGTATGTCGGGTTTGATATCGGGAACGAAAACTCCGGATCGACAATATAGCCATCCCGGATCAACTTCTCTCGCCCGACGTTACCGAATACGTATAAGGTGTATTCGGTATTAAGACCTTTCTGGACATTGTCAAGAATTTTGGACTTTATATGTTCCTCTGTTATACGGACTATATTATTGTTATACGCTCCGGCAAGACCTTGATCACCTGTCAGTACAAAATAGCCGATCTTCCAGGTCTCTCCCGGTTTTTTCTTTCGCAACTGAAAAAACGGATTATCGATATCCTTTGAACAACGTTGAATTTCAAGCATACTTTCAGCACAGAGTGAAAAAAAAGGAGAAACCAGAGATTGCTGAATCTTGGATTTTCGCATCTTTGCCGCGCTTACAAGCTCCATCGCTCGCGTAAGCTGACGGATTTCATTTACGCTTCGAACCCTTTTCTTGATGTCAATTAATCTGTCCATGGTTACTCCGAAT
>Ga0209800_10002807_pt1 | contig 14723 bp, 14 predicted proteins | sample Higcelweek8metaG_FD_187174 | JGI IMG/M metagenome (GOLD analysis project Ga0209800, IMG submission 187174) | Freshwater pond sediment microbial communities from the University of Edinburgh, under environmental carbon perturbations - High... | ecosystem: Environmental > Aquatic > Freshwater >...
GTGGCGTTTGACGCCGTGTTCACCGCCGCTGGTGCGTTTCTCTTTCCTTTCCTGTACACGGGCGAAGAGTAGCGGCTGCTGCGGCCGCGCGGAGAGTGAGCATGCTGAGCAACCGGAATCTGTCGATCCTGGCCCTGGCCGCCCTGGCCGCCCTGATGGTGGGCCAGTGGTTCATCTGGGCCTACGCGCCCATCGAAGAAACCATGGGCCTGGTGCAGAAGATCTTCTACATCCACATGCCGCTGGCCTGGTGGGCGCTGGTGAGTTTTTTCGTGGTCTTCTGCGCCAGCATCCGCCACCTTATGACGCGCGGCTCCGGCTCGGACATCCTGGCGGGGGCCGCAGCGGAGATCGGCGTGCTGTTCTCCGGCCTGGCGCTGGTCTCCGGCTCGGTCTGGGGACGGGCTGCCTGGAACGTCTGGTGGACCTGGGACCCCCGGCTGACCACCACGCTGATCATGTGGTTCGTCTACGCCGGGTACCTGGTGCTGCGCGGATCATCCGCAGGCGGGGGTATGGGCGGCGAGCGCCGGGCCATGGTCTGCGCGGTGCTGGGCGTGGTGGCCTTTCTCGACGTGCCGCTGGTGTTCTACTCCGCGCGCATCTGGCGCAGCGTGCACCCGGCGGTTCTGGCCAGCCAGGGCGGCGGCATGGAGCCGGAGATGTGGCACGCGGTGCTGGTGAACCTGCTGGCCTTCGGCCTCTTGTGGCTGACGCTGCTCGTGCTGCGCGTCGGCGTGGGCCGGGCCGAGGAGCGCGCCCGGGCGCTGTTGCTGCAGGGCCGGGAGGGGTGATGATGAACGGATATCTTGTGGCGGCGAACATCGCCGTGTGGTTTTCCCTGGCGGCCTACGGGACCTGGCTGGTCCTGCGCGGCCGGGCCCTTGAGAGACGCCTCAAACAACTGGAGATGCTGCGTGAGCGCGACAACTGATCATTCCCTGCCCCTCGACGGCGGCCGGAAGCTGGTGCTGGTGGCAATTCTGGCGGCGCTGCTGGCCATGTTCGCGGGCTCCTTCGCCTACCGCATGCAGGGCGTCGGCCTGGCCGTGGAGATCAAGCCGGAGCGCAGCGCCATGGGCGCCGGCGGCCCTGGCGGTGCCATGGGCGGGGCCATGGGCGGCATCGACATGTCGCACCTGCGCGAGCTCATGAGCACCATTGAGAAGAACCCGGACGACCCCAAGGTGCTTTTTGAGCTGGGCAACACCTTTATGATGATGCAGGCCTGGGACAAGGCCCTGGAGTACCTGGACAAGGCCGCGAAGCTGAATCCGGAGGACCTCCAGGTGCAGCGGGCCCTGGGCATGGTGCGCTTCGAGCGCAAGGAGTACCCGCTCGCCCGCAAGTCCTTCGAGCGCGTGCTGAAAAAGGAGCCCGGCGACGTGCTGGCCCACTACAACATGGGCATTCTGCTCAAGCATTACATGAAGCTGCCCACCGAGGGCGACGCGCACTTCCGCAAGGTTGTCCAACTGGGCTCCAGCGATCCGGAGATCCTCAAGAGCGCCGAGGAGGAGCTGGTGCCCGGCGGCAAGAAGTAGGCAACCGAGGCGCGCGCGGCTGCGCCTTGACATGGCCGGATATCTCTCTAAAATACCCGGCTTCAAGGTTCTTGTGGCGAGGAAGGGCGCAGCTTTGGCGCCGTTGTCATATGTGGTGAATGTTGTTGACAGAACTCATCTGGAGGGACTCGCAATGAAGTCGAAATGGATCGTGACGCTTCTGGGTGTCGCCCTGGCGGGCATGCTCGCCGTGGGTTGCGGTGGCGAGAAGAAGGAAGAGAAGAAGGCCGAAGCCCCCAAGCAGGAAGCCGCCCCCGCCAAGAAGCTGGTGCTCGGCGTGGCCGGCTCCCAGTCGGGCGATCTGGCCTCCTACGGCCTGCCCACTGTCAACGCCGCCAAGCTGGTGGCCAAGGAATGGAACGCCAAGGGCGGCGTCAACGGCATGCAGGTCGAAGTGCTGCCCATGGACGACCAGTGCAAGCCTGAGCTGGCCACCAACGCCGCCACCAAGCTCGTCTCCGAGAAGGTCTCCATCGTCATCGGCCACATCTGCTCCGGCGCCACCAAGGCCGCCCTGCCCATCTACAAGGACGCCAAGGTCGTGGTCATGTCGCCCTCGGCCACCAGCACCGAGCTGACCCAGAACGGCGAGTACCCGAATTTTTTCCGCACCATCTCCTATGACCTGATCCAGGGCAAGGCCGCCGCCGAGTTCGCCACGGGCGTGCTGAAGGTCAAGAAGATCGCCGTCATCCACGACAAGGGCGACTATGGCAAGGGCTTTGCCGAGAGCGCCAAGAAGGCCATCGAGGACGGCAAGGCCGCCAAGGTCGCGCTGTTTGAAGGCATCACCCCGGCCGGCGTGGACTACTCTGCCGTCATCCAGAAGATCAAGGCCTCCGGCGCGGATTGCGTGCTCTTCGGCGGCTACTACCCCGAGGCCTCCAAGATCGTCGTGCAGATGCACAAGAAGGGCCTCAAGATCGCCTTCATCACCGACGACGGCGTGAAGGACGACACCTTCATCAAGCTCGCCGGCGTCGACGCCGAGGGTGTGTACGCCACCGGCCCGCAGATCCTGGCCGACAACCCGGTCTTCAAGAAGGCCGTGGCCGACCATGTGAAGGAGTTCGGCTCCGAGCCCGGCTCGTTCTTCTCCCAGGGCTATGCCGCCGCCCAGACCCTGCTGAACGCCGTGGCCAAGGCCGGTGGCACGGACTACGACAAGGTCGTGGCCGCCCTGCACAGCGAGTATGTCGAGACCCCGGTCGGCAAGATCAAGTTCGACGCCAAGGGCGACGCCGAAGGCGTGAGCTTCTCCGTCTACCAGGTGAAAGACGGCAAGTACGGACTGGTGAAGTAGCCTCCGCCGCCCGGCTGCCGGGCGTGCGATAATTTGCCAGGGGGCGGGGGCGTTCATGCGCCCGTCCCCTGGTTCTGTAAGGCCGATCCAGGAGCAATCCCGATTGGCCGGGTGGTTTGATAATGGAATATTTTCTCCAGCTGTTCTTCGGGGGCCTAAGCCGCGGCAGCGTGTACGCCCTCATCGCGCTCGGCTACACCATGGTCTACGGCATCATCGAGCTCATCAATTTCGCCCATGGCGAGATCTACATGATCGGCGCGTTCATGGGCCTCATCGTGGCCGGGCTGCTCACCGCGCTCGGCTGGCCCGCGCTGTCCATCCTCGCCATCGCGCTCGTCATCTCGGTTCTGTACTCCGCAGCCTACGGCTACACGGTGGAGAAGATCGCCTACAAGCCCCTGCGCAACGCCCCGCGCCTGGCCCCGCTCATCTCGGCCATCGGCATGTCGATCCTGCTCCAGAACTACATCATGCTCGCCCAGACCCCGGACTTTTTGCCCTTCCCGCGCCTCATCCCTGAGCTGTCCTTCATGGACCGGTTCAGCAACTACCTCGGCACCTCGGACATGTTCATCATCGCCACCTCGCTGGTGGTCATGGTGGCGCTGACCCTGTTCATCAAGTTCACGCGCATGGGCAAGGCCATGCGCGCCACGGCCCAGAACAGGAAGATGGCCATGCTCGTCGGCGTCAACGTCGACCAGGTCATCAGCGCCACCTTCGTCATCGGCTCCAGTCTGGCGGCCGTGGGCGGGGTGCTCATCGGGGCGCATGTGGGGCAGATCAATTTCGCCATCGGCTTTCTGGCGGGCATCAAGGCCTTCACCGCCGCGGTCCTGGGCGGCATCGGCAGCATCCCCGGCGCCATGCTGGGCGGCCTGGTCCTGGGCTGGGCCGAGAGCTTCGCCACAGGGTACATTTCCAGCGACTACGAGGACGTCTTCGCCTTCCTCTTGCTCGTGGTCATCCTGATCTTCCGGCCCGCCGGGCTGCTTGGCAAGCAGCGGGCGCAAAAGGTGTAGCGCCATGTCACTTGCAAACATCCTCCGACATCTCAAGCAGGCGCTGGTGGCCTCCGTCTGGCTGTCGTTCCTGACCCTGCCCATCATGGTCATCCGCGTGGACACGGTGGAGCAGACCGTGACCTGGCGCTGGATGCACCTGGCCTACATGGCCGGGGGCAGCTTTGTCCTCGCCCTGATCTGGTACATCATGATGGAGCGCCGGGACCAGAGCCAGGCCAAGAAGGACCTGGAGACCGTGGAGCGCGACTCGGCCCTGGCGCGCTTCCTGTCCGACCCGCGCCTCGCCCGGCCGCTCATGGCCTTCGGGTTCCTGGTGGCCGTGGCCTTCCCCTGGTTCTTCTCGCTCTACCAGACGAACATCCTGATCAGCGCCCTGATCTACGTGGTGCTGGGCCTGGGGCTCAACATCACGGTGGGCCTGGCCGGCCTGCTCGACCTCGGCTACGTGGCCTTCTACGCCGTGGGCGCCTACACCTACGCGCTGCTGAACCACCACTTCCACCTGGGCTTCTGGGCGGTGCTGCCCCTGGGCGCGGTCATGGGCGCGTTCTTCGGCATCCTGCTGGGCTTCCCGGTGCTGCGCCTGCGCGGCGACTACCTGGCCATCGTGACGCTCGGCTTCGGGCAGATCGTCCGCCTGGTGCTGGAGAACTGGGGCAGCTTCTCCTACGGCCCGAGCGGCATCTCCAACATCGACCGGCCCGGGCTCTTCGGCATCGCCTACTCGGTGGAGCAGGCCACCACCTACATGTACTACATCATGCTCGGCCTGGTGCTTTTGACCATCTTCGTCACGGCCCGGCTCAAGGACTCGCGCATCGGGCGGGCCTGGCTGGCCCTGCGCGAGGACGAGATCGCCTGCCAGGCCATGGGCATCGACAACACCCGGGCCAAGCTCATGGCCTTTTCCCTGGGCGCGACGCTGGCCGCCCTCATGGGCGTGGTCTTCGCGGCCAAGACGACCTTCATCAACCCGGCCAGCTTCACCTTCATGGAGTCGGCCATGATCCTGGCCATCGTGGTGCTGGGCGGCATGGGCTCGGTGCTCGGCGTCATCCTGGGCGCGTTTCTGCTCATGCTGCTGCCCGAGTACCTGCGCGCCTTCTCGGAGTACCGCATGCTCATCTTCGGGGCCACCATGGTCCTGGTCATGGTCTTCCGGCCGGAGGGCCTGGTGCGCGCCAAGCGCAAGGTCTACAAAATCAACGTGGAAACGGCGGGCTAGGGCATGGCGCAGGAAATGACAGGCCAGAACGCGGGAGATGCCGCCCGTCCCGTGCTCTCCGTGCGCAACGTGGGCATGAACTTCGGCGGCCTGCGCGCGCTGTCCGAGGTCAACCTGGACGTGCTGCCCGGCGAGGTCGTGGCCCTGATCGGCCCCAACGGCGCGGGCAAGACCACCTTCTTCAACTGCATCACCGGCATCTACACCCCGAGCGAGGGCGAGGTGACGGCCTATCCCAAGACCGGGAAGCCAAAGCGGATCAACGGCATGCGCACCAACCTGGTGTGCGAGCTGGGCATGGCCCGGACCTTCCAGAACATCCGGCTCTTCCCGTCCATGACGGCGCTGGAGAACGTCATGATCGGGCGGCACTGCCGCACCAAGACCGGCATCCTGGGCGCGGTGCTGCGCGGGCCCTCCACACGGCGCGAGGAGCAGGAGGTCGTGGACAAAAGCTATGAGCTGCTGTCCAAGGTCGGCCTGGAGAAGCTGGCCAACGAGTACTCGCGCAACCTGCCCTACGGCGCGCAACGCAGGCTGGAGATAGCCCGGGCGCTGGCCACCGAGCCCTTCCTGCTGCTGCTGGACGAGCCTGCGGCGGGCATGAACCCGCAGGAGACCGAGGAACTCAAGCAGATGGTCATCCGCATCCGCGAGGAGTTCAAGGTGTCCGTGCTTTTGATCGAACACGACATGAAGATGGTCATGAGCCTGTCCGACCGCATCTACGTCATGGAGTACGGGCGCATCATCTCAACTGGCACCCCGAAAGAGGTGAGCGAGGACCCGCAGGTCATCCGGGCCTATCTGGGCGAGGACAGCGATGCTTGAGCTGAAAAATATCGACGCCTACTACGGCAACATCCAGGCCCTGCGCGGCGTGAACATCACCATCGGCCGGGGCGAGATCATCACCCTCATCGGGGCCAACGGCGCGGGCAAGACCACCACGCTCATGACCATCTGCGGCGTGGTGCCCCCCCGGCGTGGCGAGGTGCTCTTCCAGGGCCAGAGCCTGAAGGGGATTTCCCCGGACAAGGTCGTGGCGCGCGGCATCTGCCAGGTGCCCGAGGGCCGGCTCATCTTCCCGGACCTGACCGTGCAGGAGAACCTGGACATGGGCGCGTTTCTGCGCTCGGACAAGGCCGGCATCAAGACCGACCTGGACCAGGTCTTCGGCCTGTTTCCGATCCTGCGGGAGCGGCGCGGCCAGCTGGGCGGCACCCTCTCCGGCGGCGAGCAGCAGATGCTGGCCATCAGCCGCGCGCTCATGGCCCGGCCCACGCTGCTTCTGCTCGACGAGCCGAGCCTCGGCCTGGCCCCGCTCATCATCCGGCAAATTTTCGACATCATCAAGCAGATCAACAAGGAATCGGACACCACGATCTTTCTGGTGGAGCAGAACGCCAACCAGGCGCTCAAGGTGGCGCACCGGGGCTATGTCATGGAGAACGGGCGCATAACGCTCGAAGACTCCTGCGACAAGCTGCTTGCCAACGACGAGGTCAAGAAGGCATATCTGGGACTCTAAACGAGCCCAGGGCCGTATTCGTAACCCGGCGTCAGGGCCGTAAAAACGGGAGAAGAGGAACATGCAGGACAAAATCATCGGCAAGGCGCTCACCTTCGACGACGTGCTGCTCATGCCGGACTATTCGGAGGTCCTGCCGGACTCTGTCGACGTGGGCACCATGCTCACCCCCTCCATCCGGCTGAACATCCCGCTTTTGTCCGCCGCCATGGACACGGTCACCGAGTCGCGCATGGCCATCAGCATGGCCCGGCACGGCGGGGTGGGCGTCATCCACAAGAACATGAGCGTCCGCGACCAGGTGCGCGAGGTGGACAAGGTCAAGAAGAGCGAGTCGGGCATGATCACCGACCCGGTGACCGTGCATCCGGACGACAACGTGGGCAAGGTGCTCGACCTCATGAGCGAATACCGCATCTCGGGCCTGCCCGTGGTGCGCGGCGACAAGCTCGTGGGCATCGTCACCAACCGCGACGTGCGCTTCGTCACCGAGCCCGGCACCCCGGTGTCCGAGGTCATGACCAGCCGCAACCTGATCACCGTGCCCGAGGGCATCAGCGACGAGGAGGCCAAGCGCCACCTGCACCAGAACCGCATCGAGAAGCTGCTCGTGGTGGACGAGGAGGACAAGCTCAAGGGCCTGATCACCATCAAGGACATCGAGAAGGTCAAGAAGTATCCCAACGCCTGCAAGGACGAGCTGGGCCGCCTGCGCGTGGGCGCGGCCGTGGGCGTGGGCCAGGATGGCATCGCCCGGGCCGAGGCGCTGCTGCGCGCCGGGTGCGACTTTTTGGTGCTCGACTCGGCCCACGGGCATTCCAAGAACATCCTGGACGCCGCCCGCGTCCTGCGTGAGACCTTCCCCGAGGCCCAGCTCATCGGCGGCAACGTGGCCACCTACGAGGGCGCCAAGGCCCTCATCGCCTCCGGCGTGGACACGGTGAAGGTCGGCATCGGACCGGGCTCCATCTGCACCACGCGCATCGTGGCCGGGGTCGGCGTGCCGCAGATCACCGCCATCCTGGAAGCGGGAAGAGCCTGCCGCGAGGCCGGCAAGTGCATCATCGCCGACGGCGGCATCAAGTTCTCCGGCGACGTGGTCAAGGCCCTGGCCGCCGGGGCCGACACCTGCATGATGGGTTCGCTGTTCGCGGGCACCGAGGAGAGCCCCGGCGAGACCATTTTGTACCAGGGCCGCACCTTCAAGATCTATCGCGGCATGGGCTCGCTGGACGCCATGAGCAAGGGCAGCGCGGACCGCTATTTCCAGGACAAGACCAGCAAGCTCGTGCCCGAGGGCATCGTCGGCCGCGTGCCCTTCCGGGGCCAGGTCACGGAGAGCATCCATCAACTGGTGGGCGGCCTGCGCTCCGGCATGGGCTACCTCGGCTGCGCCACCATCGACGAGCTCAAGGTCAAGGCCCGGTTCATGCAGATCTCTTCCGCCGGCCTGCGCGAGAGCCATGTGCACGACGTCATCATCACCAAGGAAGCACCCAACTACCGCGTGGAATCCTAGAGCCGCGGCAGAGAGACCCCCATGCAGCACGAAGAAAAAGTCATCATCATCGACTTCGGGTCCCAGGTCACCCAGCTCATCGCGAGAAGAATCCGCGAGGCCGGGGTGTATTCCGAAATCCACCCCTGCACCAGCGACCCGGCGGTCATCAAGGCCCTGAACCCCAAGGCCCTGGTGCTCTCCGGCGGACCGTCCAGCGTGCACGACGTGGGCGCGCCGCCGCTGCCCAAGGAGTACCTGGAGTGGGGCCTGCCCATCCTCGGCATCTGCTACGGCATGCAGATTCTGGCGCACACCCTTGACGGCGAGGTGACCCGCTCAAAGGACCGCGAGTACGGCCGGGCCGAGTTCGAGGCCGTGGGCGACAGCCCGCTCTTTGCGGGCGTGGAGGGCAAGGAGAAGCTGACGGTCTGGATGAGCCACGGCGACCACGTGGGCAAGCTGCCCACGGGCTTTTCCCGCATGGGCAAGACCGGAAGCCTGGAAAACGCCGCCATGTGCGACCCGGTGCGCAAGATCTACGCCGTGCAGTTCCACCCCGAGGTGGCCCACACCGACCAGGGCGAGCGCATCCTTTCAAACTTCCTGTTCAAGGTCGCCGGGTGCAAGCCCGGCTGGACCATGGCCTCCTTTGTGGAGTCCAGCATCAAGATCATGAGCGACCAGGTGGGCCAGGGCAAAGTGGTGCTCGGCCTGTCCGGCGGCATCGACTCCACCGTGGCCGCCGTGCTGCTGCACCGGGCCATCGGCAAGCGCCTGTACTGCATTTTCGTGGACAACGGCCTCTTGCGCATGGGTGAGCGCCAGGAGGTCATCGGCTTTTTGGAGGAGCACTTCGACCTGAACGTCAAGTGCGTGGAAGCGCAAGACGAGTTTCTCGACAAGCTGAAAGGGGTTGAAGACCCCGAGTTGAAGCGCAAGATCATCGGCTACACCTTCATCGACGTGTTCGACCGCGAGGCCAAGGCCATCGAGGGCGTGGAGTTCCTGGCCCAGGGCACGCTCTACCCGGACGTCATCGAGTCCGTGTCCTTCAAGGGCCCCAGCGCGGTCATCAAGAGCCACCACAACGTGGGCGGCCTGCCGGAGAAGATGAACCTGAAGCTGGTGGAGCCCCTGCGCGAGCTGTTCAAGGACGAGGTCCGCAAGGTCGCCTACGAGCTCGGCATGCCCGAGCACATCATCTGGCGCCAGCCCTTCCCGGGCCCGGGCCTGGCCATCCGCGTCATCGGCGAGATCACGCCCGAGCGCCTGGAGATCCTGCGCCAGGCGGACCGAATCGTGCAGCACGAGCTGGTGGCCAGCGGCTGGTACCGCAAGGTCTGGCAGGGCTTCGCCGTGTTGCTGCCGCTCAAGACCGTGGGCGTCATGGGCGACGACCGCACGTACGAGCACGTCATCGCCCTGCGCATCGTGGACAGCCTGGACGCCATGACGGCGGACTGGTCGCGCCTGCCCACCGAGATCCTGGCGCGCATGAGCAACCGCATCATCAACGAGGTCAAGGGCGTCAACCGCGTGGTGCTGGACATCTCCAGCAAACCGCCCAGCACCATCGAGTGGGAATAGCCGCGTGACGGCCTCGCGCTCATACACAGGGATATAGGGTATGCTCGGAACCACGGAATTGCTTGTCATCGCCATTGTGGGGCTCATCGTTGTGGACCCCAAGAAGCTGCCGGACCTGATGAAGGGCCTGGGCAGGGCCTTGGGCGAGTTCAAGCAGATGAGCGGGGACGTCAAGCGCACCTTTGAGCGCGAAACCGAGATGGCCGACTTCGAGAAGCGGAAAGCCGAGGCCCACGAGCAGCTGTACGGCGACAAGGCGGCCCAGGCCGAGGCCGAGACGCCTATGGAGACTCTGGAGCCGCCTGCCGAGGCCGAGGCCGAGGCCGAGGAGGCCCTGGCCGCCGAAACCGAGCCCGACGCCGAAGCCGTGGCCGAACCGGACGCCGAAGCCGTCGTTGCCGCCGAGCCGGACGCCGAAGCTGTTGTTCCCGCCGAAGCCGTGACCGAGCCCGCCCCTGTGCCCGCCCCTGTGCCCGCGCCGGTGACCGAAGCCCAGCCGCCCGCCGAAGCCGAGCCCGCGCAGGCCCCTGCCGAGGCCGCGCCGCCTCCGCCGCCTCCGCCGCCTCCGCCAGTCGGCGACGACGCCGTGGGCGAGGGCCAGAGCGGCCGCATGACCCTCATCGGCCACCTGCAGGACCTGCGCAAGGGCGTGACCCGCAGCCTGGTGGCCATCCTGGTGGGCTTCCTGGTGTGCTACGCCTTTGCCGGGCACATGCTCAAGATCCTCATGATGCCCATGCTGCATGTGCTCAAGCAGAGCCACTTCATCTACACCCTGCCCACCGAGGCCTTCTTCGCCGAGATGTGGATCGCCTTTGTGGCGGGCATGTTCCTGGCCAGCCCGTACATCTTCTTCCAGATCTGGGGCTTCGTCACGCCGGGGCTGTATTCCCACGAGCGGCGCTGGATCCTCCCCATCGCCTTCTGCTCGGCCCTGTTCTTCGTCAGCGGCGCGCTGTTCGGCTACTTCGTGGTCTTCCCTTTCGGGTTCGAGTTTTTCGCCAGCTACGCCAGCGACATTCTGTTCTTTACGCCCAAGCTCGACGAGTACATGGGTTTCGCCTTGAAGCTGTTGTTCGCCTTCGGCATCGTGTTCGAGCTGCCGCTGTTCATGTTCTTCCTGGCCCGGCTGGGCATCGTCAGCCATGTGGGCCTGCGCGCCAAGCGCAAGTACGCGGTGCTCGGGGCCTTCATCGTGGCTGCGGCGCTGACCCCGCCGGACGCCATCAGCCAGACCATGATGGCCCTGCCCCTGTGCCTGTTGTACGAGGTGGGCATCTGGGGCGCGTACTTCTTCGGCAAAAAGAAGAAGGAAGCTCCGGCTGCCGAGGCCACGACGCCGCCGGGCGAGGCGGCTGCCTAGGCGGGTAGCGCCGGTCCGGCGGGAAGCAAACCGCCGAGTCCGGCTGCTGTCCGGCAGCAGTCCTGCAGTCGAAAGGCCCGTGGGCGGCTGGCTGGCAGGAGCAGGACGGCGGCACGGGGCGGCGGAACAAGGCCAGTGAGCGGCGCGACGCGTCTTGACAACCGCCGCCGCCTCTGGTCTTGGGTGTGGAGCGCCACAACCTTCTGAAATGCATGGCGGCTATTTGCGGCGCAAAGGAGATTCACCCGTGGCACAACGCACGTCCAGCCTTTCGCGGACGACCAAGGAAACCGACATCCGGGTGGCCATCGCCCTGGATGGGACGGGCGCCTGCGACATCCAGACCGGCGTCGGCTTTGCCGACCACATGCTGACCCTCATGGCCTTCTGGGCCGGGTTCGACCTGACGGTCTCCTGCACGGGCGACCTGCACATCGACGCCCATCACAGCCTGGAGGACATCGGGCTCACCCTCGGCCAGGCCCTGGCCGAAGCCCTGGGCGACAAGGCGGGCATCGCCCGGGTGGCCGACGCCAAGGTCCCCATGGACGAGGCCCTGGCCTCGGTGGTGCTGGACCTCTCCGGGCGGCCCTACCTGGTGTATTGCGACGACCTGCTGCCCGCGCTCATCGCGGGCGAGGAAAAGGACGTCTGGCGCGAGTTTTTCAAGTCCCTGGCGCAGCGGGCCGGGATGAACCTGCACATCCGCTATGAATACGGGAAAAATGGCCACCATCTGCTGGAGGCCGCCTTCAAGGCCCTGGGCTTGGCGCTGCGCCAGGCCGTTCAGGTCTGCCGATCGGGCGCGCCGAGCACCAAGGGGAGCGTCGACTGATGCATACGCGCACTGTTCTGAATGTCCTTGCGATCCTCTGCGTCCTGGCCCTTGGCGCCTGCGCGCCCAAGCCCATCGCGCCGCAGCCTCGGCCGCTCGGCAACATCGCCGTGGCCGCTTTCACCGCGCCCAAGTACAACTGGGAGCTTCTGGCCGGGTACCTGCCCGATGAGGGCAAGGGCGTGAAGCCGGAGATCCTGACCAGGCTGGATTCCGCCCTGGACCAGACCCTGCGCAGCCACGGGGTCACGGTCGCCTCCTCACCCGCAGCCACGCGCCAGTGCCAGGAGATCGTGGTCTTCGAGCGCTCGGGCAAGTCCCGTGAGTCGGCCTGGTCCTACTGGCTGAACGTGGGCAAATGCCTGCCCGCGGACTTCATCCTGGTGCCCCAGGTGCTCTACTGGAAGGAGCTTGAGGGCGGCGGCAACCCGGCCTCGGTGGTCATGGACCTGTTCCTGCTGGACGTGAAGGCCGAACGCGTGGTCAACCGCTACCATTTCGACGAGACCCAGAAGGCGCTCTCGGACAACCTGCTGGACATGGGCAAGTTCATGCGCCGCAAGGGCGAGTGGGTGAGCGCGGACGTCTTGGCCCAGGAGGGCATCGAGGCGGGGCTGCGGGAGATGGGCTTGTGATACTGTTCCCCGCCGTCGACATCAAGGACGGGCGCTGCGTGCGCCTGGAGCAGGGCCGCGCCGACGCCGTCACGGTTTTTGGCGAGGACCCGGCAGCCAGCGCCATGCACTGGGTGGCCCTGGGCGCGGAGTGGCTGCACATCGTGGACCTGGACGGGGCCTTTTCCGGCACGGCGCACAACTTCGACCTGGTGGGGCGCATCTGCGCCCAGGCCAAGGTTCCGGTGCAGCTGGGCGGCGGCGTGCGCGACCTGACCACGGCCAGGGCCTATGTCGAGGCCGGGGTGGAGCGGGTGATCATCGGCACCATCGCCCTTGAGCAGCCGGAGCTCTTCGCCGAGATTTGCGCCGCGCTGCCGGGCAAGGTCGGCGTGTCCCTCGACGCGGCCGACGGGCGGCTCAAGAGCCGGGGCTGGGTGGCCGACGCGGGCCTGAGCGTGGCCGACGTGCTGCCGCGCATCGAGGCCGCCGGAGCGGCGTTCATCATCTACACGGACATCAACCGCGACGGCATGCAGAGCGGGGTGAACCTCCCCGCGCTGACGGCCCTGTGCGAGAGCACGGGGCTGCCTGTGGTGGCCGCTGGCGGCGTGACCAACCTGCAGGACCTGAAGAACCTCGCGCCGCTGTGCGCCAAGGGCCTGCAAGGGGCCATCACCGGCCGCGCCATCTACGCGGGCACGCTGAACTTCATCGATGGCCTGGCCTTCACCAAGGCGTGCCGCGCGGCCTAGGTTTTTGTTTGAAGGAGCTGTGGAGAAACAAAGGGGGCCATGCGCCTCCTTTTTTGTTGTTCGGCCCTGGCTGTCGCGTTTGGCCGGGCGGGCGGAACAATTCCTCCCGGTTTGGCGCGAAACACCCCAAAATCTCCCTTGACACACCCCCCTGCTGTGGACAACATGCGCACCCGGTCGTGAATACCCGGCCACATCCCGCATTGTCTCGCCAGGGCGCACAGCGTCCGGCAGAGGAGAGCGCTACATGATCGCCTGGATAGAGGCCAAACGGGCCGGACTTTTCAACAGCAAGAACATCACCAACAACATCCTCTCCGGCTTCGTGGTCGGCGTGGTGGCCATCCCCCTGGCCATGGCCTTCGCCATCGCCTCCGGCGCAAAGCCCGAGCAGGGGCTGTACACCACGATCATCGCGGGCATCATCGTCTCCATCTTCGGCGGTTGCCGCCTGCAGGTGGCCGGACCCACCGGGGCCTTCATCGTCATCCTCGCAGCCATCACCGCCAAGTTCGGGATCAGCGGCCTGCAGATCGCCACGCTCATGGCCGGAGTCATCCTGGTGGTCTTCGGCATGGCCAAGCTGGGCGGGGTCATCAAGTTCATCCCCCGGCCCGTCACCGTGGGCTTCACCAGCGGCATCGCGATCATCATCTGGGTCGGCCAGTGGCGCGACTTCTTCGGCCTGCCCCCGGCCGCAGGCGAGCACTTCCACGAGAAATTTCTGGCCTTGGCCGGGTCCTTCGGCCAACTGCACCTTCCCACGACCTTCCTCGCGCTCCTGGCCCTGGTCATCCTCATCCTGAGCCCAAAGGTGCTCAAGCGCATCCCCTCGCCCCTGGTGTCCATGGTGGTGGTCACGGTGGTGCAGAGCCTCTTCCAGTTCCCCGGCGTTGCGACCATCGGCACGGCCTTTGGCGGCATTCCCAGCACCCTGCCCATTCCCACCATGCCCGATGTGCACTGGAACACCCTTCTGCCCCTCATCGGCCCGGCCTTCACCATCGCCTTCCTGGGCTCCATCGAGTCCCTGCTCTCGGCTGTCGTGGCCGACGGCATGACGGGCACCCGCCACAACTCCAACCAGGAGCTCATCGGCCAGGGCCTCGCCAACATTTTGTGCCCGTTCTTCGGCGGCTTCGCCGCCACCGGGGCCATCGCCCGCACGGCCACCAACATCAAGAACGGCGCCACAAGCCCGCTCTCCGGCGTGGTGCACGGGCTCGTGGTGGTGCTGACCATCGTCTGCCTGGCGCCGCTGGCCTCGAACATCCCCCTGTGCTCCATGGCGGCCATTCTGTTCGTGGTGGCCTACAACATGTGCGAGGCCCGGCATTTCATGGACCTGGTGCGCACCGCGCCCAAGGCCGACATCGCCATCCTGTTCATGACCTTTCTGCTCACCGTGTTCGCCGA
>Ga0209800_10002808_pt1 | contig 14722 bp, 13 predicted proteins | sample Higcelweek8metaG_FD_187174 | JGI IMG/M metagenome (GOLD analysis project Ga0209800, IMG submission 187174) | Freshwater pond sediment microbial communities from the University of Edinburgh, under environmental carbon perturbations - High... | ecosystem: Environmental > Aquatic > Freshwater >...
GGTTTGTCATGCTGATGAGACTGGCTGAATATCTTGCTTCTGAAAGCAGCAACGGTGGTCTTGCAGCATCACTTACCTCCGGGCTGGAGATATGGATCAACCCCCTGGCAAATCCTGACGGCATGTACAGGGACAATGACACAATAATCTACCCGGTAAGATCCAACAGCAACGGTTATGACCTCAACCGGAATTTCCCTGACCCGCAAGCAGCCTCACCTCCTCCTCTGCAAAAGGAGACACGTGACATGATATCATTCATGGAGAAAAACCGGTTTGCTCTCTCTGTCAATCTCCATTCGGGAGCTGAGGTGGTAAATTATCCATGGGACAGATGGACAAGGCTTCACGCGGATGACACATGGTTCTATGATATCAGCAGGCGGTATGCTGACACGGTGCACATCTATTCTGATCCGGGCTATATGACATTTCTTGATGACGGCGTAACCAGGGGCTCTGTGTGGTATGTCATCACCGGCGGCAGGCAGGATTTCATCACATACAGCCTCGGGGGCAGGGAGGTGACAATCGAGATGGACGAAACAAAACAAACGCCGGGCACCAACCTCGAAGCTCTGTGGAACTGGAACAGCCGGTCACTGCTCTGCTATATCAGAGAAGCCCTTTACGGAGTCGGGGGAACTGTCACTGATGCCTTGTCTGGAGACCCTCTCAGCGCAAAAATATTTATAGCCGGACATGATTCTGATTCATCACATGTTTACTCCGACACCCTCACCGGAGAATTCCGGAGGTACCTGGCTCCCGGGACATACAGTCTCACATTCACCTGTCCGGGTTACAAAGCCTTCTCTGCAGACTATGAGATTGTTAACTGGAATTCCATTGTTTCAGCAGATATCCGGCTTGAACCGCAAGATACTGGAATTTATCCCGTTCCTCCGGTATCCGGACTGCTGATTTATCCCAATCCCTCATCCGGAAAATTCATGGTATTGCCTCCTGCACCGGTCGAAGGAGATATCATCGTCACCATCATGAATGTGACAGGGTCTGTAATTGATACATACCAGACTACAGCACAGTCCGGTATCCCTGTCCCCTGTGACTGCAGCAACCTGCCCCAGGGGGTCTATATATTATCAGTCAGAAAACTCCCTGACGGGCCGCTTTTACGGGGGAAAGTGATAATCAACCGGTTGATATCCGGATGATCCTGGTTGATATCTTTGCTGCAGCCTCTTGCAGGTAAATTCAAAACAGGTATTTTTGGGGCTTCTTCACTATCTGATTAAAATTATTATGAAAAGGACACTCACAATTATATATTTCTTTGCCGTTTCTGCTCTGATAAGCGCACAGTCTGCCTACATTCCCCCTGACAAGCCAAAGCTTGTCATCGGGATCATTGTTGAGCAGCTGCGGTATGATCAGCTTGAGCGCATCAGGGACATCCTGCCTGACAACGGACTGAAGAAGATGATCAATGAAGGCACTTACTACCGTAATGTGTCTCTCGATTATCTTTCAACGCAGGCAGCTCCGGGTTTTGCTACCATCTCCACAGGCACTGCTCCGGGAGTGCACGGCATCACCTCTGACACATGGTTTCACCCCTTTAATGACCAGATGATATTCTGTGTCCAGGACCCGAACGCAGGTTCCGTAGGAGGCAGTTTTGAGACCGGGCTCTTCTCTCCTGCCAACCTGCTTTCTTCAACCTTTGCTGACGAGCTGCAGATGGCTACTTGCGGTGCTTCAAAGATATACGGCATAGGAATAAAGGAGATGGGCGCCATACTCACTGCCGGTCATGCTGCCGACGGAGCGTTCTGGTATGATGACCGGACAGGCACATGGATGAGCAGCACCTACTACGCTGACAAACTCCCTGTCTGGCTCATGGATCTCAATGCCATGCTGATGCCGGGCCAGTACCTTAACCAGTCGTGGAATACCCTGATGGATCCTTTACGCTACCCGGGCTGTCAGCCTGATTCGAACGGGCTGGAGCTGGGCCTGAATAAACAGAACTGGTTTCCATATGACCTGAAAGCTCTCTCCACCAAAGGGAAGCTGGTGAATGTCACCAGGGACTATTCCGTCCTGCGTCAGACCCCCTTCGCTGATGATTTTACCACTGAGCTTGCCCTCCGCCTTATAGACAATGAACAGCTGGGTCAGGATGATATTACTGATTATCTTGCAATTACCTACTCTGCAACTGATTATATCGGCCATCGTTTCGGACCTTCCTCCGTCGAAGCGTCTGATGCACTGGCACGACTTGACATAAATATCAGCAAGCTGCTCGATAAGATAGACAAGACCCTTGGCAAGAAAAACGTTCTTGTTTACTTTGTCTCCGCACATGGTGTATCAGAGATACCGGCAGTGCTTGAGAAGAGCCGCATACCCTCGGGTTATTTCCGTGTTAATCAGTCGCTGCAGCTTCTGCGCAGCTACCTCAATGCCATTTATGGACAGGGAGACTGGGTCAAGGGCCTCTACGATAACCAGATCTTCCTCAACAGGGGCCTGATTGAAGATGCGAACGTCAGTCTTGAGGATATCCAGATGAAGGTTGCGAGGTTTATGGTTCAGTTCTCCGGTATTGCTACGGCAGTACCGACATCAGCCTTTGAAATGAGCGATTTTGCCGGCGGCCTGCTGGTAAAGATGAACAACAATTACAGCCCGCAGCGGTCAGGTGATGTGATGATAGCGCTGAACCCGGGATGGGTGGAAAAGACGGACTTCGTCACCGGTCATAATTCACCGTATGAATATGACGGTCATGTACCGCTGATATGGTATGGGTGGACAGCCAGCAAGATATCAGTAACGCGCAGTGTCAGTACCAGGGATATCGCCGGAACGCTTTCCGTGCTGTGCAAGATCCCCCTCCCCAATGCATCCAGCGGAGACCCTTTGCACGAACTCTTCAGGTAGTTTAGGAAAAAACAGATCAGACACTGAGCACAGGCCTGTTGTAAGTGTCCCTGACAAGGCATGCATCAACAATAAGCAGTGAATTCTGCTCGCTTCCGTTTCCGATAACGATCATGTCTGCTCCGGCAGAGAAAGCGTCATCGATCTTTTCAGCGGAATTCAGTCCCCCTCCTGTGATCAGGGGGATCTTTATCTCAGACCTGACTGACCTTATCATGGCAGGATCAACAGGGGTGGCAGCCCCGCTTCCGGCTTCAAGGTAAACCGCCTTCATGCCCAGCATCTCACCGGCGAGTGCCGTAGCCACTGCAATGTCATTCTTGTCACGCGGCACGGGAGAGGTCTGGCTCATGTACTCAACCGAGGTGCGGCCGCCGCAATCGACCAGGATATACCCAACCGCGATGACACTCTCCCTTATATTCTTCAGGAAGGGCGCAGCTATCACATGATTGCCTATAAGCAGCTCAGGGTTACGGCCGCTGATAAGCGAAAGAAGAAAAACAGCATCTGCAGTATCCGTTAACTGGGTGAGATTACCGGGGAAAAGAATGACAGGTATGTTAGAGAGCTGCTTTAACCTGGCAATCAGATGACTGACAGGCGAGCCGGTAAGACTGCCGCCGGCAAGAAAGAAATCCACCTTTACCTCAGCTGCCCTGCTCGCCGTGGCAATCAGTGTGTCATCACTGTATTTGTCAGGATCAATAAGCTGGGCCACTACCTTCCTCTTCCTGCAGGGTATGTCAATCTTCATGCTTCTTCTTCGTCCAGACTATTGTGTAATTGTCATATTTGGAGTAGTAAAGCGTGAACTGATCATTGATCCTCTCATTCTTCACATACCCTTTTATCTCTCCGTTCGGCTGAACATCAAAAGGCTCTATCGTAATATCCTGTACAATGTTAATTCCTTCCTTGTCGCATATCTTGTATATAGACTCCTTGGCACACCAGTGTATATAAAGGTGATATGTGCGGTCAGCCCACCTGCGCGTTATCTTTTCCTTTTTGTTAAGGAATTTCGACGAGAAGGCATTTATGTTGATACGCATATATTCCAGGTCAATGCCGACCCTCTCATGCCTGCTTATCAGTATTGCGGTAAGCTTGTTGGAGTGGGTAATGCTGATGAAATGAGAACCGCTCTTGATGAATGGCTTGTTGTTCTTATTATACACAATCCTTGCCTCTTTTCCCAGCAACTCGGCGAGCAGGGCCCTGACACTCAGGAACTCCAGCTTACGTGAAGTGCTTCTGAATATGGAATATCTTTTCAGGTCTTCAGGACTCATCTCCACCATGGACAGGAGGGTAGTCAGATCTTCCTCGATCTTCCATACACCGATTATGGTGTCCTTGTTCAGAAAGTGTTTGGTGATGCAGCCCATACTTATCTCCAGGTGAGAGTCTCCATCAGGTGGATAATGTCATCCCTCAGGAAAGAAATGACAGGTAAGAGAGAGTCTTCATTGGGTTGAGCCATGAAGTAGAGTGACCCTCGCAGGTAGTGCTGCGTGCTGTCAGTGGCGTAGAACTGCACGGCTGAAGCGGTGTTACCCTTAAGATCATATAGAATTCCGTATACATGCGATGTTTCGTCTGACCATAGCTTCTCTTCAATGGCATCTGCCCGTATGGTATGCTTATAAGCCAGTTCTCTTGACGATTCAGTCAGATTGGCCAGGTCGCCGTGAAGGTTAAAGTATGTGAGGTGCACCTTTGCCTTCAGAGTGGGAAATTCAATATCCATCCAGCAGGTGTCTGTGGCTGTTGCCGGCCGGAGATTGATTTTACCGTATGCAGGATACTCTATCGAATATGAGCAGGGGGAATCAAATCGTACGTATTGCTTTTCAGGCAGATCAATCCTGAAATAGCCTGCCGGTTTTGGCACGGAAGGCTGGCCACAGGCTGTTAAAATGAGCGTTGCGGCGAGTAGTGCGATATGGATTGTATGCTTCATAAACCTGGTACTTTTTTTTCAGCGCGGATTTCCCTTATCCGTCGTTTCTCGACCGTCTCAATAGTGAATTTAAATCCACCTGCAGATATTACACGGCCTTTTAAAGGAATCTCCTCAAGGAACTCAAGGAGCAATCCCGCGAGAGTCTCCGAGTCTCCCCTGACATCGGCGAACAGATCGCTGTCGCTGCCGGTGATGCGGTAAAAGTCGTTCATCAGTATCTTGCCGTCGAACATCCAGCTCCCGGGGCCTGTCTCCCTGTAGAGAGGTGTCTCCTCGTCTGTCTCGTCTGTGATTTCGCCTACTATTTCTTCAAGGACATCCTCCAGGGTCACAATGCCACTGGTGCCTCCGTATTCATCAACCACGATGGCCATGTGTATCTTCTTTTCCTGGAACTCCTTCATCAGTTCACTGATCTTCTTTGTCTCGGGAACAACGTAAGGTGGCCTGACAAGCGACTGCCATTTGAAGGTGTCAGGCTTGCCCAGATGCGGCAGCAGGTCCTTTATGAACAGTATTCCTTTTATATTGTCAAATGAGCCTGAGTAAACAGGTATCCTGGAGAATCCGGATTCGATCACCTCCGGCATGATTGAATTGAACCCCCTGTGAAAGTCCAGCGCTGTCACATCCATACGCGGACACATGACCGCACTGACGTTTATGTTTCCAAAACGGACAATTCCCTTGAGTATTTCCTTGTCATCCTTGATCTCCGAAGAGGTTAGCTCGAGAGCGTCTGAGAGATCATTTATGTTGATATTGCCGTCTCTTTGCCTGGGGCTGTGCCTGACCAGGTGCGATGAGACCGACAGGAGGGATGCAACAGGTTTGAACACCCGTGTAGCCAGAGCAAGATAAGGAGCCATGACCAGGGTAAACCTGAGCTGGTTCTTGGTGGCGTACACCTTTGGCATCACCTCGCAGAAGAGGAGGAGCAGGAAAGTGATCGCAACCACTTCAATGATAAACGAAAGTACCGGGTTATTGCCCAGATCGAAAACCCTTGAGCTGATGAAGGCTGCAAGGATAATGATGGCGATATTGAGCGTGTTGTTTGCCACCAGGATGGTACCCAGAAGCCTGTCAGGCTTTGAGAGCAGATGCAGTGCAGTTGCCGGACGCTTGCCCTTCCTGTGCCTGAGATCCTCCAGATCATTTGGTGTAAGGGAGAAATAAGCAACTTCTGAACCGGAAATAAAAGCAGAGGCTATTATCAGGAGTATAAGGGAAAAGATTTCGGCTATCAGCGCAAAGTCAACTACGATGGCAGCCGTCATTGAAAAGAAACCTGAATGTGAGCATGACAATAGTGTCTCCAACATCAAGATATTTGGTTAGCTAAAACGGCAGATCATCAGCTGTCTCACGCGATGTGAGATCTTCGCTGACGTTGCTGTCTGACGGTCCTGAAGGCTGTGATGGTGCAGAATAATTTCCTGAATTGTTTTGCATCGGCTGACCTGAAGCACCCTGCTGGCCCTGGCTGTCCTGTTTGCGACCGAGGAGCTGTATCGTATCTGCCTCAATCTCAACAATATATTTCTTATTGCCATCACGGTCATCGTATGAACGGTAGCGAATTTTGCCCTCCACAAGTATCTGGGAACCCTTGCGGATGTAATTCTCGGCGAGTTCGGCCAGCCGCCGCCAGGCCACGACATTGTGCCATTCGGTCTGAGTCACCTTATCACCTCCCTTGGGGGTGTAGGTCTCGCTTGTGGCAAGTGAAAACGATGCTTTGATATTATTCTCGAAACGTCTGATCTCCGGGTCTTTCCCGACGTTACCTACCAGTATGACTTTATTGAATGACATAACTTTAGTGATATTTTTTGTTACATGAAGAACGTAAAGTTACAAAAAAATCACTTGAGAGCATTAAAGCTGCTCAACGCGGCTGCTGTCGATGGCTCATGACCGGGGCAAAAACATGCTGTTTACCTCCTGATTTTTTATAGTTGTCAAAAAATCAATGTATTCGGAGTGAAAAAATATATTAATCAATCATAATTGAGAAATAATATTTTATATTTGCACAACTGAAAAAACAGAACATAAAATAATTTGTTGAATTTAAAATTCTTGCAAAATGACAAAAGCAGACATTGTTAACGAAATTGCCAAGAACACTGGAATTGAGAAAGTGACTGTTCAGAAAACCGTTGAGGCATTTATGGAATCAGTAAAAGACTCTATGGTTTCCGGCAATAATGTTTATCTCAGAGGTTTTGGCAGCTTCATTGTGAAGAAACGCGCAAAGAAGACGGCCAGGAATATCTCTAAGAATACCACCATTATTATTCCCGCACACAACATCCCGGCCTTCAAACCAGCCAAGACTTTCATAACAAAGGTTAAATCACACGTTAAGAAGTAACAATATGCCAAGCGGAAAAAAGAGAAAACGGCATAAGATGGCTACCCACAAACGCAAGAAGCGTTTGCGGAAAGACAGGCATAAGAAGAAGAAATAGCATTTAATGCATAGTCCATACTTTTTAAATCTAACCTAAAGACCCGTTGTCTTTAGGTTAGTTGATTTTTAAAGGGCTATACGCAAATTAACAAATTTCAGAATGTGAGTAAGGATCTAATAATCAGCGTAAGTGATTCTGAGATATCCATTGCACTTCTTGAGGATAAGCAGCTTGTCGAGTTAAATAAGGAAAAACGCAATATTCAGTTCTCTGTCGGCGACATTTACCTGGGTAAGGTAAAGAAGATTATGCCGGGGCTGAACGCAGCGTTTATCAATGTAGGTTTCGAAAAGGATGCATTCCTGCACTATCTTGACCTGGGCGCTCAGTTCAGGACTCTTCACAAGTATTATGCACAGGCTACACTGAACAGGGGCAAGATGCCGCCGGTGTCAAAGTACAAGCCTGAGCCTGACATCGACAAAGAGGGCAAGATATCAGATGTCCTGACATCAGGGCAGACAGTGATAGTGCAGATAACCAAGGAGCCCATTTCAACCAAGGGCCCGAGACTGGCGTCAGAAGTAAGCATTGCAGGCCGTAACCTGGTGCTGATGCCGTTTGCAGATAAGGTCTCCGTCTCCTCAAAGATAGAGAACAACGATGAACGAAACCGTCTCAAGCTGCTCATACAGAGCATTAAACCCAAGAATTACGGGGTGATAGTACGCACTGTCGCCGAAGGAAAGAAGGTTGCCGCCCTTGACACAGAACTTAAAGAACTTGTCAGCAGATGGGAGACAGCGCTCTATTCAATTCACAAGGATGTGAAAACGCCGAGGCTGTTGTTGGGGGAGATGAACCGTACAACCACCATCCTAAGGGATATTCTCAGTGCCGACTTCAACAGCGTCATCGTAGATGATGAGGTCATTGCCGGCGAAGTAAAAAGCTACATCAGGGAGATAGCCCCTGAAAAAGAAAAGATAGTTAAGGTATATAAGGAGCAGTTCCCGATCTTTGACCACTTTCAGATCAGCAGGCAGGTCAAGGGGCTCTTCGGCCGCACCATATCATTCAAGGGCGGTTCATACCTAATAATTGAGCATACTGAAGCGTTGCATGTGGTAGACGTCAATAGCGGCAACAGGTCAAAGACAGGCAGCGACCAGGAATCCAATGCTCTTTCAGTGAATCTTGAGGCGGCAAGAGAGATCGCACGACAACTGCGCCTGAGAGATATGGGCGGAATAATTGTGATCGATTTCATCGATCTTCAGTCGAATGAAAACCGGCAGGCTCTCTTTGACAAGATGAAGGAACTTATGAGCGAGGACAGGGCCAAGCATAATATTTTGCCGCTGAGTAAGTTCGGACTGATGCAGATAACCCGTCAGAGGGTACGGCCCGAGATGACCATCGTCACTGATGAGAAATGCCCCGTATGCAGGGGAGGGGGTAAAACGGCATCGACCATTCTCCTCACTGATGAGATAGAACGTACCCTTGTGTCTATCCTTGAAAAAGTGAAGACCCGCAAGCTGATGCTGCGTACACATCCGTTCGTTGCAGCTTACCTCAGGGAGGGACTCTTTACCCTGATAGGAAAGATCAACAAGAAGCACGACGTCAGCATCAAAGTTCAGGCTGTCCCCTCGTACCATTTCCTGCAGTATGAGTTTTTTGACCGCGATGGAAATGAGGTCTATCTGGCATAAAAGTATTGTAAATAAACAGTAACAGAGACGCCCAACCCGGGCGTCTTTGCTATTTCTGCACTATACGGATCTCGCCCCTGGTGGCTTCTATCCTGATCTTCGATGATCCGGGAGAACTGCCGTACCTGCCGGAAGTGATGTATATTTTGTCTTCTTCATTAACCGTTGTTCGCTCAGGCTCAGGCGTAATTCCTGACAGAGAGACGAACGCGTTGGTGTGATGAACTTCCAGGTCATAACTTGCCTTCTCCGGCAGCGAAAGATCAACATCAGTGTATGAAGAGCTGATATCAATAAGTGAAAACTTCTCATCAGCGTTCTCGCACGAAAGGTTGCCGTATTTCATAACAAGGCTCAGCTCCTTCGTTATATTTTCAACATTGATGTCACTGAAGTGTGATATCCCCGTGACGACAGATACCCTGCCAAGGTTGATATTGTCACTCTTGGAATCAATATCCACTGTGCCGCTACCGTCGATCCACACTTTTGATGACACTGAGGTAAGTTTGATGTCTTCGGTCTCTTTCGTTCTCAATTCACTGAACGACAAATTGATTTTGCCTTTCATGATACTTCTTACATTGGCTTTGCAAAAAGTTAGTTCCAGCAGCTCAGCATTTTTGATTATTCCTGCATCGAGCGAGCCGTTCGACAGCTTCAGGGTCAGCTCCGGAGTCTCATCACCGATATAAATGTCCCCGTAGCTGTTGGTAAGCCTCAGTATTGCCGAGGCCGGGCACTCGATGAAATAATCGATTTTCAACCTTGATTCATAGTTTATGATGTTTTTGGTGAGACCCTTGAGACTTTCAAGGAACGGGGTGACGCCTTTGTTAAAGGTAGTTTGTGCCCGCACCGTCTCATTGGTCATCGTAATGCTTATATCAACATCAGACATCATTGAGCTGAGTTTGCTTTCCTTATCTGAAGAGGCGGTCACCTCAACCCTGACAGAGATCGAATCGGCTTTGCCGTGACTGACATGAATATTGCCGTATTTATTGGTCACCTCGATGACAGGATCTTTCCCGGCTCTGAATGACTTCATAAAGGTCTTGCTGTCAGTCATCTGCTGACCCTGTAATGTCAGGGTACCGAGCGACAGCATCAACGCAATAAGATGGTTTCTATAGTTCATGATCTGATATATTTCTATTTCCTGCCTCTTTCTCTTTCATCAGCACCAGCATATCTTCCAGCAACTCAATCCTGAGCCTGTAATTCCGTATCAGGGCTTCTACTACCTCTTCGTTGGCGATGTTGTCATTGAGATCCTTCCTTATCTCCGCTGACAGGCTGTCAAGCTCCCCCATGCTATTATCCAGTTCGATTCTTATATCAGGGTTGTCTGTCAGGAGTGGTTTGGCCTCCTCATAAAGTGAACTGATCTGGCTGTTGTAATACAGCGAGGTTTCCCTGACAGCAGTGATGTGCAGGTCATCATTTCTCTCCGGCGCATTCATTGCTCTGATTATGAGTGTAATGCCGGCTCCTGCAACTATCAGTATAACGGCTGCCTTCCATAGATAGCTTCCTATGTGCCTCTCACGACGGGGGAGCTCCGCTTCAATCCTGCTCCACAGGCCGGGGTCAGGATCATGAATATCCATTCCTTCCCTGCCGTTCTTAATATGTTTCTCGAACTCATCCATCTTTATTCATATTTAAAAGGATTTTCTTCAGTTTGTTCTTTGCCCTCAGGTATTGGGTCTTCGACGTTGATTCAGAGATATTCATGATCTGGGATATCTCAGCATGATCATATCCTTCAAGAAGATAGAGGCTGAAGACTACCCTGTATCCGTCAGGCAGTTTGTCAACCGCCTTTGCAATTACGGAAGTGTCAGGCCAGATCACTTCGGGCTCTTGTTCCCCGGGTATTTCAACGGGACTGTAGTCATCCACATATACCAGTTCCGCCTCTCTCTTCCTCAGCCTGTTGATGCATTTGTTTATCACAATTGTCTTCAGCCAGGCTCCGAATGTCGATTCTGATCTGTATGAACCTATGCTTCTGAAGCAGTCGGTAAAAGCTTCCTGGAGCATATCCTCTGCTTCTTCCCTGTTGTTGACAATTCGGTATGCAGCGTTGAACATGGCTTTGGAATATAGTTCATAGAGCCTGAACTGGGCTTTACGGCTGCCCCTGCGGCACTCCTCAATGAGAGTATCATGAATATGCACATCAGGTATAGTCAAGCTCAGATCATTATTATTCAATGACACTGTAAAGTTACTGAAGTTGCATGATCACAGCATTTTTATCATAACCTCTCTTTTTTCCCTGCTGCGTCCCATTGAAAATTATCATTTCTTTTGATCAAAAAGACAATTTTTTTATTATCTTTGATATTGCTTTTTACTGTCCAAAAGCAATTTTTCCATTCTTTTCATGGCTGCCCCGCTTTTCGGCGGGGCTTTTTTTTTAATGCGGTCATGTCGGAGCAAAGCAGAGAACCCGACCGCAGCGTCAGTACAGTCATGCAATTAAAAACTTCTTAAATCCTAAATCGATATTCCTTGTGCGATATTCCCCATGCCCCTTCCTTCATGCATCATGCTATTTAACCTTTTTTATATTTTCTCCCCTGTAATGGAGTGATAACCAGCTCGTGATATCATTATATTAGCGCCTGCAATAAACCTGACTGCAATGAAATTTACATACTTTGTCCTGATCTCATTGTTCCTGCTCGCCGGATGTGCCTCAGAGGAAGAAAAGGTTAACCGCAAGGCTGACAGGATGCACATGAACATGCTGACTGTCGACACCCATTGCGACACCCCTATGCGCCTCGCCAGGTCAGGTTTTGACCTGGGCATCAAAAATGAAAAAGGATGTGTCGACTTCCCGAGGATGAAGGAGGGAGGTCTTGATGCAGAGTTCTTCGCCATCTTCATCGGACAGGGGCCAAGAGATTCCATGACCTTCGACCTGAAGCACCAGACAACACTTGCCATTTTTGACTCCATCCACCGCAATGTGGCGCGGTATCCTGAGATGGCAGGCCTGGCACTCACGCGTGATGATGCATACAAGCTTAAAGCTGAGGGTAAGGTTGTTGTGTTCATCGGAATTGAGAACGGCTATGCCATAGGCAAGGACCTGTCACGGGTGAAGGAATATTACGACCTGGGAGCACGCTATATAACGCTCTGTCATTCAGCTAATAACGATATATGTGATTCTTCAACCGACCCGCTGGGACCGGAGTATAACGGTCTTTCTGCTTTCGGTGAAGAGGTGGTTAAGGAGATGAACAGGCTGGGGATGATTATTGATGTATCGCACCTGTCTGATGGAGCTTTTTACGATGTGCTCCGGGCATCAAAGGCACCGGTGATTGCCTCGCATTCATCATGCAGGGCATTATGCGAGAATCCCAGGAACCTTAACGACGACATGCTCCAGGCCTTGAAGAAAAACGGAGGGGTAATACAGATCTGCCTGCTGAGCGAATATCTAAAACAGCCCGAGCCGAACCCTGAATTTGACAGGCTGGAGAAAGAACTGCGTCAGCGTATGAAAGCACTTGGTCCTGATGCAACGGATGATCAGAAGGAGCAGATATGGGATGAGTACCAGGCACTGAAGAACAAATATGAGAAACTGGCGACTGTCTCTGATGCCGTAAACCATATACAGCATGTCGTTGATATTGTAGGCATTGATCATGTTGGGATAGGCTCCGATTTCGACGGGGGAGGCGAACTGGATGATTGCCGGGACGTATCTCAGATGAGGAATATCACAAGAGAGCTTATCAGGCGCGGATACAACAGCGAGGATATTGCAAAGATCTGGGGAAAGAACTCCATGCGCGTCCTGCATGAAGTGCAGACCCTGGCAGAATAATTGCGATTTGCGATTGTCGACTTTCGACTTTAGCCTTTCGCTTTTAGCCTTTTGACCCTTGAGAACCTCAGCATCCTGATCATCCATGTGGGCAGAGGTTTGTTGGGATCCCTCTTCTTCATGTTAAGATACCATCCCAGTGCTTTAATAATGGGCACTTTGTGCGTCTCAACGAACTCGATGAGGGTTCCGTCAGGGTCTTCGATGTATGCGAAGTGACCTGCCGCCTCCCCCATATCAAAGCTATGGCCGGCATGGCTTTGCATGCTGTCAACACTGAACGGAAATCCTTCGTTTTCACAGTACTTCCGAAGGTTGTCCATACCGCTGATATCATAGCATAAATGTATGAAGCCGGGATCTCCCCATAATCTTCCTTCATAGATCTTCGTGCCATTTCTGTCGAGGGACTGTATCAATTCGATAGTGCTCTGTCCGAAAAGAGGGCTAAAACCGCCGTTAAAAGGCCTTGCTGGAGCCAGGAGTACACGCCGGAAGGTGCCGCTGCCCCCGGGAAGAGGAGCGAGGTCATCAAATGTGCCGGTGACGTCATATATTATCTTGTCATATCCCAGTATGCCGGAATAAACCTTACGGGCCCGGTCAATATCAGTGACTCCTATTACCGCTCCGTAGGACCCGCCGGATACTTTCTTCAGGTTCATGAACCAGTCGGTGGCTTCCACAATATGAAAGATATTTCCAAACGGGTCCCTGACAAAAAAGCTCTTTTTGCCTGAGGGATCGACAGCGGGTAATCCTAATACATCAACATCTGCATCAGTGAAGTGCTTCAAGGCTTTCTCCGCATTCCTGACCTTCATATTACATGCAAAAATGCCTGTGTCTCCAAGCTTTGTCTCGCTGTCACGATCCAAAGGCTTTCTTCCCTTATACTGCCACACCTCGAAACCTCCGCCGCTCTGCAGGTTGAGCGCAAGCACCGCGTGTCTGCTTCGTGGCTGGCCCCCGGTATAAGGCAGCATCAGGTTTGCCTCGGCCTCTTCCTCGAAGATGCGGCAGTCCATCCCGAACACCTTTATATACCATTCCCACGCTTCTTTCAGGTCATGCACACCTATGCCCACCTGCTGTATCCCGCTTATTATATAGCCTTTCATAAATGTATTGTTGTCACATTGGTTTAATCCTGCCGGCAATCCTGAAAAAAAGTGCAGGCATGTATTTTCTTATTTTAAGCATCAGCAATTCGCTGCTGCCAACGAGTATCTCTCTTCTGTTCCTTCTGAGACCCCTGATGATCTGCTGAGCTGCTTTTTCGGGGGTGATGCCACCGGCCAGCCCCTCATCCAGTTTGCCGTGCTCCCTGCCTGATGATGTGAGGGCATGAAGAGAAATATTGGTTCTAACCCTTCCGGGTATAAGTACTGACACCCTGATATTGTCACCTTTATGTTCCAGAAGCAATGTTTCAAAGAAACCGTGCAGTGCCTGTTTTGATGCTGAATATGCTGATCTGAGAGGGAATCCGAAGCGTCCCGATATGGAACTGGTTGCCACGATATGGCCACCGCCGTTACTGATCATATAAGGCAGCACAGCCTTCGTCAGTGCAATGGTCCCGAAATAGTTTATCTCCATAATCTTCCGGTCGAGCCACAGGGGGGTATCTTTAATCAGCGCCCTCTGGCTGATCCCGCCAATATTAAGCAGCATATCTATCCGGCCTTCTTTTTTTATTATGTCAGCCACCGTCTTTTCAATGCCGGTAGTCTCCGACAGATCGAATGGAATGGTGGTGATACTTCCCTTCATGGCAGAGCAGCTCTCAGCTACTCTCTTCAGCCCGGCTTCATCATTTGATGAGGCAATTACCCTG
>Ga0209800_10002809_pt1 | contig 14719 bp, 13 predicted proteins | sample Higcelweek8metaG_FD_187174 | JGI IMG/M metagenome (GOLD analysis project Ga0209800, IMG submission 187174) | Freshwater pond sediment microbial communities from the University of Edinburgh, under environmental carbon perturbations - High... | ecosystem: Environmental > Aquatic > Freshwater >...
AGAGATTTTGGAAGACCTGGTAGCATCGGGGGAGATTCAACTGGAGAGCGGTTATGAATCCCTTAAAAAACGCTCTTTCCCTTCGGATTTCCTCTATATTCTCATCGACAGGGTGATGCTCCGCGATTATAAACTATCGACAATGGAGGGGATGATACTGTCGTTGCACAATATATCCAGGTTGATTTGTATATCCGACGTTAAGGCGTTGCACCTCGACTCCACGAACACCATTGAGGAGAAAGTCCCAATAAGCATCACCCAAAACCCAACAAAGAGGATTAATAGGATTCCAGTATCAAATAGTTGATTGTTTTATTTTCACAGGAAAATAAGGTTAATAGCTTTATTTGTTTGTAAATCTATCTGTTACTAATTTATCCCTAGGTAAACCCAAGTAAATCCACCCAGTTTTATCGATTATAGCCATGGATTGGTATTTTGGCCTTATTTATTTACCCATGATTGGAGACTTCGTCAATTCACATTGCCCAATATATTGGAATGAAATCACAATTATTTTTTAATTAGCTTTACGGAAAAATTTGTGACAATGGGACAAAAAGTTGCTTTGGTATTATCAGGGGGAGGCGCGAGGGGTATAGCCCATATTGGTGTTATCGAAGAACTTGAAAAAAGGGGATACGAAATAACATCGGTTGCCGGAACCTCAATGGGAGCCCTTGTCGGCGGTGTATACGCCGCCGGGGAACTGACAATTTTCAAGGAGTGGATCAGTACCCTTGATAAATTTATGGTCTTAAGCTTAATGGACTTTTCCTTGAGCAAAAATGGTTTGGTTAAAGGTGAGAGGATATTGAAAGAACTGGGCAACTTGATACCTGATATCGATATCCAGGAATGTAGGATTCCTTATGCTGCCGTGGCAACGGACCTAAAGACCAGAAAGGAGGTTGTCTTCGACTCTGGAAGACTACTCGACGGTATCAGGGCATCAATCTCTTTGCCCCCGCTGTTTAAGCCCTTTTTTTTGAACAATATGGTGCTAATCGATGGCGGCACCACGAACCATCTACCACTCAACAGGGTAAAACGTTGTGAAGGAGATATTTTAGTGGCGGTGGATGTAAGCGCGAATATCCCCGTTATAGAGGAATACCCTAAAGTAATCGAAAGCAACCTCGAGGAACACGAATTGAGTTTGCTAAACCAAATCCGCCAGTTCAAGATCATCAAATCAGTTAAAAAGGAGGGAGATTATAGTTATATCGACTTGCTTAAGGAGTCCGTTACTATCATGTTCCAAAAAATTGCCGAACAATCGGTTGAAATGTATAAACCCGACATGTTGATCCAGATGCCAATTGATTCTTACAATGTTTTGGAGTTTTATGAAGCCGAAATGATAATCAAAGCCGGCGCAAAAGCGGCCAGAGAGGTACTCGACAAACAGTAAATTGAAAAAAAGGGAATCCTAACGTACCAAGGAGTAAAGCCACTGGATCTCTTGGGACCACCTTGTCTCATCGGGTGTTTCCAGGATCAATGGCATATCGTCGAACCTACTGTCATTTACAATCAGGCTGAAAATCTCTTTCCCAAGAAACCCTTCACCCAGCACTTCATGTCGGTCAACCCGTGTACCATAATCTTTTTTGGTATCGTTCAGGTGCATCCCTTTCAGATATTTAAACCCAATAATTTGGTCGAATTGTTCAAACGTCGATTTGAAGCCCCCAACAGTTTTTATCTCGTACCCCGAGGTGTAGGCGTGGCAGGTATCGATGCAAACACCGACCCTCGACTTGTCGTCCACATTATCTATTATCCTTTTGATCTGCTCAAAAGTATGGCCTAAGTTTGTACCCTGGCCAGCCGTATTTTCAATAACTGCCGTCACCCCCTTTGTTTTGTCGAGTACGTAGTTAATTGATTCAGCTATTCTAAGCAGGCACGCATCAATGTCAATAAGGTTAAGGTGGCTTCCGGGGTGAAAATTCAACCGGTCGAGCCCTAAATGTTCGCACCGTTTCATCTCATCTAAAAAGGAAGTTCTCGATTGCTTCAGGTTGTCCTCCTCGGGATGGCCTAAATTGATCAGATAACTATCGTGCGGAAGTATCTGGTACGGCTTGAAGCCATATTCGTCGCATCGCTTCCTGAACAGATCAATAGAGGCAGTTGTAAGGGGTTCCGAGAACCATTGTCGCTGGTTTTTTGTAAACAAAGCGAACGCCTTCGCTCCAATATTTTTGGCGTTTTCGGGTGCGTTTTGCACACCTCCCGCCGCGCTTACATGGGCTCCTATAAATTTCATAACATTATGTCTAAAAATAACTTGATCCGTCCCAGCAATGGGTACAAAGCTTCTCCTTGGGCAACCCTATGGCTTCAACCAGATCATCCATTCTTTGGTATATAAGAGAATCCAGATCCAGTTTTTTGGCAATTACATCTACCATCTTTTTATACTTTGGGGAGTCGGGGTTAGAGTACTCATCAAGATATTTGGTATCGTCGCCCTCCAGCTCTTTAACAACCCGTCTGCCTATAAGTTCGAGGGGAGTACGGGATTGCGAGAAATTAAGGAATTCGCAGGGAAAAAGAAGGGGCGGACAGGCTATCCTCATGTGTACCTCTCCAGCCCCGGAATTTCTTAGGTCCATGGTATTGTCCTTCAATTGTGTTCCCCTGACAATACTATCGTCAAGTAACACAAATTTCTTGTTCTCGATAAAGGTTTTATTGGGGATAAGTTTCATCTTGGCCACCAAATCGCGATTCAACTGGTTTTGGGGCATGAAACTTCTGGGCCATGTGGGCGTGTATTTGCAATAAGCCCTTTTATATGGAATTTTTTTCTCGCTGCAATAACCAAACGCGTGTCCTACACCTGAATCGGGAACACCACAACAAAAGTCGGCTTCCAACGCATCTTTTTTTGCCAAACATTCCCCACATCTGTATCGGACCTCCTCAACGTTTATCCCTTCGTAGTAGGAGTTAGGGTATCCGAAATAAACCCATAAAAATGAACAGACTTGCATCTTCTCGTTAGGTTTGCGCAGCTGTACATATCCGTCGGCTGTTACCTGTACAATTTCGCCGGGTCCGAGGAAATAATCGACTTCATAACCCGTATTTGGGAATGAACAAGATTCAGAAGCAACAGCGTATGCGCCATCTTTTTTCCCAATAACTACCGGTGTACGTCCCAGTTTATCCCTGGCGGCGATTATGCTGTTGTCCGTCAATATAAGCAAAGAACAAGAGCCTTTGATGTTGTTGTAAATATTCTCTATACCCGATACAAAATCATCTTTTTCGCAGATAAGGTTGGCGATCACTTCTGTCGGATTGGTGTTTCCCTCGAAGTTTTCCATGAAATGGATCTTTTTTGAGAGAAATTTCTGTTCTAATTCAGTTATGTTTACTAGCCTGCTGACGGTTACAATAGCGAACTGTCCAAGATGGGAATTGAACAGAACCGGTTGGGGATCGGTATCACTGATTATGCCTAAACCGACGTTTCCGTCAAATTCCGGTAGATTACTTTCAAAACTGTTCCTGAAATAGGCATTTTCCAAACTATGGATTGATCTTCTAAAGCCCTTTCCGGGAACATCGAATACCATTCCCGCCCTTTTTGTCCCCATATGCGAATGATAGTCGGTTCCATAAAACACATCCTCAACGCAACGTCTCTTTGATACAACTCCGTAAAATCCACCCATACTGTTGAATAATAATTTGTTAAATATACCGTTATAAAATTGACAAATTTAAACATTGAATCGAAATCTTAAAATTAATAGATATTATTATTTTCGCGTCACATTATCTTTTTAAAAATCAAAACTATGAGCGACACACAAAACGAAGTACCCGAAGTAATCGAAACAAAAAAACATCTTCCAATAGGAATGATAGCCGTGAGTATTATTCTTTCCGCGGTATTGGTTTTTATGGTTGTTATGTATTTCAACCAGAAAAACAATATGCTAGAAATGGAACAGTTTCTTACAGAAGAAAAAGATTCATTGGCAAACGAATTGAGGTTACTGGCACATAGTTACGACACCTTAAAGACAAATAACGATACCCTCAACGCTAACATCGCTAGGGAGAAAGAACGAATTGTACAGCTACTGGCGGTCAACGCCTCCAACACCCAACTTATCAGAAGATACCAAAGCGAGATAACCACAATGAGGGATATCATGAAGAGTTATATTGTTCAAATTGACTCCCTAAATACCCGAAACCAAATTCTTGTCGCCGAAAACCAGCAAATCCGCCAAGAGATCTCGGTGGTACAAACTACTAACGAGGAGTTGGTAAAAGTACAGGAACAACTCAATGCCCAAGTGGAAATAGCGTCGGTAATCCAAGCAAAAGATATTACCTCATCAACCCTCAACAGGAACAGAAAGGAGACAACCAGACTTAACTTGCTCAAAACGGTGATGGTATGCTTTACGTTAAGGGAGAATCCAATTGCGACTGCCGGTCCTAAAGAGGTCTTTATGAGGGTGATCCGTCCGGATTCATTGGTAATTTCTACTAGTTCGGCGAATCTATTCGACTATAACAACGATAAACTCATCTTTTCCGCTAATAGAACCGCGGAATACATGAACCAGGATATTGAGATGTGCATTTATCTCGATAATACCGGCGACTTTATCGAAGGGAACTACAGCGTTGAGCTTTATCTCGAAGGAAGCCTTATCGGCCGTTCCTCGTTTATGCTCAAATAGGGTTTTCTTGTTGAAAATCCGACGATTCCGCCAATAAATTATTTGGAAGATTCTTTTTAGTCTTTACTCCCAAATCCTTCAACATTTCGGCTTGACGGAGCAGGTTGCCCCTGCCCTGTGTTAACTGGTTGTAGGCGGTATCGTAGCTTTTTTGCGCTTTATTAATATTGGCCCCAATATCTGTCAAGTTCTCCACAAAACCGGCGAATTTTTCGTACAAAGCCGCCCCCCTTTCGGCAATATCCTGGGCATTACGGTTTTGCATCTCGCGTTTCCACAAGTCGGATATCATCTTTAGAACCGCAATAAGGTTTGTGGGACTTATTAGTAAAACCCGTTTTTCATAGGCATATTGCCATAGATCCCTATCACCATGTAAGGCAAGTAAAAATGCCGGTTCATTAGGCACAAACATCATTACAAAATCGAGTGATGGTGCGAAGTCGGCGTAGTTTTTCCTGCTCAGTTCATCTATATGTTTCTTGACCGACTTTATATGGTCTTCTTTGGCGTTTTTCTGCTCCATAGGATCGTCTGAACCAACAAACCGGGTATATGCAGTCAACGACACCTTTGAATCGATTATAACCTTTCTATTGTCGGGATAAACCACAATCACGTCGGGTTGCATCTTGCTCCCGTCCCCGTTTTTAAGATAATTATTGTCGTCGTCCTTTAAAAATTCTTGGACAAAGTACCCTATACCCTTTATTAATCCCGATTTTTCAAGGATATTTTCCAAAATTACCTGGCCCCAATCGCCTTGGGTTTTTGAATTCCCCTTTAATGCGTTAGTTAGATTGTTTGCCTCCTCGCTAATCTTTTTGTTCAGCTCAACCAATTTAGATACCTCTTTCCCAAGGGAAAAGCGCTCTTTAGATTCCATGTCATATACCTCTTGGACCCTCTTTTTGAATGTTTCTATATTCTCTCCCAGGGGGTTTAGGATATTCGATAAGTTTTCTTTGTTCAGTTTGGTGAATTTTTCCGATTTTTCGTCGAGTATCTTGCTAGCGATTATCTCAAACTCAGCGTTGAACTGTTTTCTGAGTGCCTCAATCTCCCTTTTTTCGGTATCTAGACTTGCATTGGCCAGCGAAAGCCTATTCTCCAGTTCCCTGTTAAGTTTTAACAGGTTTCCGTTATCTGATTTTATTGCATCTATTTCTACCTTAAGTTCTTCCATCCTTTTTATAAACCCCAATATTTCTGCGCTTTTTGATGCATTAGTAGCTGTTAAATCTATAACGGCGGTTGTCTGAATTTTCAGCTCCTCTTCTCTCTTAGTGATGTTTTCGTAAAGGGATTTAACCTTTTCGCGTTCTATTGCGATTTCGTTTTCCAATTTGTTTTTGGTTTGGAGAATTCCATCAAAATCCCCCTTAGATACGCTTCCGGCTTTTAAAACCGATAGAGTGGCGAGCCATCCTGATAGGGCTCCCACTATAATACCGACGATCAATAAAACTACTTCCATCAATTCAATTTTTGTTTAGATCTTTAATTTGTTTATACCCTAAGAAAATCGGAAATAATATTATCGGAAATCATTATTCCTTGCTTAGTAAGTATCAAGGCGCCTTCCTTTTCTACCATCATTCCATAGCCCTTATATTTGACCGCCATATTTTTTACATAATCCCTTGTCTCTTTATCAAACCTTGTCTCCAAATATTCAAGATTTACACCCCACATGGTTCTTAGAGAAGTCATTATGTATTCATTAAATCTCATTTTATCGTCCAATATCTCTTTTTCGCAAGGTATTTTGCCAAAACTCAATTCGTTAATATACTTTTTTAGGTCCGCTATATTCCATTGACGGGAAAAACCATTGAACGAGTGGGCCGACGGGCCTAAACCCAGATACGGAACCTGTCGCCAATAACTTGTGTTATGTTTGGAAAAAAACCCTTCCCTTCCGAAATTAGATATTTCATAATTGATGAAACCCGCCCTTTCCGTTTTTTCCAATAAAAGGTTATACTGCGCCAAGCTGGTCTCTTCGTCCACCTCCACAAATGCCCTTTTTTTCTTCATTTCCCCAAATACCGTACCCTGTTCTATTGTCAAATGGTAAACCGACAAATGTTGCACATTGAGATCCATTGTCTTATCCAAACAATATGCCCATTCATCCATTGTTTGTTGTGGTATCCCATATATAAGATCTATTGAAATATTTTTGAATCCCGCTGAAATACAGTCGTTTATAGCCTTTTCTGCTTGTTCGGCGCTATGTCGCCTGTTCATCAACAATAGGTCTTTATTGTTCCACGATTGGATGCCTAGACTGATTCTGTTAAATCCAAGTTCCAATAACATTTCAGGATAATTGGCAATAACATCATCGGGGTTTACCTCAATTGTAATTTCACTATCATCTTCCCAGGGGAAATAGGACTTAATGGATTTAAAAATTTTAAGCAGTTCCTCTTTGGTTAACAACGAAGGGGTACCTCCACCGAAATAAACGGTTTTTATAGATTCTTTTGACAAATAATCGCGCCTCAACTCTGCCTCCTTGGAGAGCGCCCTTATAAAGTCATTTTTGTTTTCAAGTGTAGTAACACTGTAAAAATCACAGTAATTACAGAATTTTTCACAAAAGGGAATATGTATATATAAGCCAGCCATAAACAAAATAAAAAGTTGAAGATACAATTTTTTAGTTTGAAGCCGTTTCCAATCTGCCAAGAATATGCGATTAATTTTTCATTTTTTTTGGAGGTATGGAGGGTTTAGGGTTAATTTGTATTTTATAATTTTTGGTACTTAGAAAATGAATTTTTTTAAAAAAAACATTTTATCGGCCCTTACCTGCATATTAATAATTTATGCTAGCCTTGCCCCCTCCTCTTCATTTTCCGACAAATCTTTTATCCTTTTCCAAAACGATAAACTTTTACACTGTTTGATGTATCTTTTTTTTATGTCGGTTATCACATACGAAAACAGGAAAAGAATTTCTAAAAAAAGTCTATTGTTTATTGCGATAATTGTTCTTGCCTTTAGCGGTGCCCTAGAATTTCTACAATTCTCTATAACAGTATCCCGAACCGGAAGTTACGGCGACATTTTGGCCAATGCCATTGGAATCGTCTTTAGTTTATTGCCAACTTTCTTTTTTGAACCCATTAAAAAGAGAGTTTTTTAAAGTAGCGCCAATTTTTGCGATCCTTTGGTAGAACTCTTCAAAATAGATTTGGAGGTATATTTTGATTCCCCCTTATAAACTTCACTAGGTCTCCCCGTGTTTTTCTTATTTGAATAATGGGATGAAGTCAAAATCTTTTAACCTGAACAATCCCTTATCGCTTATTTTTATTTCAGGTATTACCAATAAAGCCATAAAAGAAAGGGTCATGAATGGAGCGGATAAGTTGCATCCGTACTCTTTAACTTTTTCAGATAGGCTAGCATATAGTTGAGCAACCTTTTCAACGGGTTTATCCGACATTATTCCTGCTATTGGCAATGGAAGTTGACTTTTTGCGTTCCCACAACAGACCGATAACCCACCCTCCATTCCAACAATTAAATTTATTGCCTTTACAATATCATGATCGTTCGTTCCTACAGCAATTATATTATGGCTATCATGGGCAATTGAACACGCAAACGCCCCTTTTTTCAATCCAAATCCCTTTATAAAACCTACACTTGGGGGCTTATCAGTGTATCTATCCTTGACAACTATTTTTAAAATATCTTTTTCAATGTCGGAATTCACCTCTTCCCCCTTCATTACCGATGCCTCCGTTTCGCTTGTATAAAGTAATCCTTCGAATGTCTCAATTACATTTAAATTATTTGTTGCCGCAACAATTGAAATTTGTTTTTCTGAAACATTTGAACAATTAAAATTATTTGCGGCCTCAGCTCCGTTATACTCAAATAATATTTTATCGTTTTCAAAGACTTTTGTTCCTCCAATAAAAACAACCTTTACGTTCATTTTTCGGGGATCATCAACTATTATCAAATCTGCCTTTTCGCCTGGCTCAAGAGTACCTTTTCCAAGTTTATAATGTAAAGAGGGATTAACCGTACAACTCCTGATTACATTATAAATATCAAATCCTTCAGAAATTAGTTTAGCAACTAATATGTTTATATGCCCTTTCACTAACATTTCAGGATGGAGATCATCACTACATAACATCACTTTGTCAGGATGCTTTTTCAATAGCCCTTTTAATGCTTCCAAATTTTTGGCGGCACTTCCCTCCCTAATCTGTATTTTCATTCCTAGGGCAATCTTCTCCTCTGCCTCTTCTATTGTACTACATTCATGGTCTGTTGAAATCCCGGAGTTTATGTATGTCTCCAAATCCCTTCCGGTTAGTCCCGGCGCATGTCCATCTATTAATTTCCCCAACTCTCTCGCAATAGATACCTTTTCTAAAATCTCTCTATTCCCGCTAATCAATCCAGGGAAGTTCATCAACTCCGATAAATACTTAAATTCAGTCCGTTGAAGGAGGCTCTTCACCTCTTTTGGCCCAATTTTAGCCCCTGAGGTTTCAAAATTCGTCGCCGGAACACACGATGGTACGCCAAAATGAAACCTCAAGGGCACTTTCTGCGCATCCTTTAGCATAAACTCCACCCCCACAACACCAAGAACATTGCCTATTTCATGCGGATCGGAAATAACAGTAGTTGTTCCACGTGGAACGGCCGCTAAGGCAAAAGCGCCAGGTGTGCACATCGAGCTTTCAATATGTATGTGCGAATCAATGAAACCCGGGAGAATATAATTACATAATTTTTGCGAAATAGGGACAATTGAATTAATAATTCCATTTTCAAAACTAATTATTGCCGGATAAATAGTTCGAGAATTTAAATCAATAAAGTTTCCTTTTACTTCCATTGTTTAAATATTATTGTTCCACGTGGAACTTTTATCTACCCATATACATTAAAAGCACGTTTATATCGGAAGGCGATACTCCAAGAATTCTGCTTGCCTGACCAATGTTTACTGGCTTAATCTTATTAAGTTTCTGTCTTCCCTCTGTTGAAATTGACAAAAGCTCGTCGTATGTTATATCATCAGGGATATTAAGATTGTCGAGTCTTTTGATTTTATCAGCCACTAATCTCTCCCTCTGTATGTATCCTCCGTATTTTACTAATATTTCAGTTGACTCTAAAATTTCGTCATTTTCAGCATAATTCGATAGGTTATCTAAAAAAGGTTGATCTACAATTTGAAGAATATCTTTAATCGATATTTGTGGTCTTAAAGCAATGTTTATTAATTTAGATTTTTGTGTTAATGGAGAACTATCCTTTGATTCAAGCAATGGGTTTATTGTTTGGGGGTCAACACTAGAATGGTTTAACAAATCAATAATATTTTGAATCTCCTTCTCTTTTATTTCAAGCTTAACAATCCGCTCATTTGAAATTGTAGAAAATTTTCTTGCAAAGGGAGCCATTCTAACATCAGCATTATCTTGCCGGAGTAAAATCCTATATTCAGCCCTAGAGGTAAACATTCTATAGGGCTCATCAACTCCTTTTGTAACAAGGTCGTCAATTAAAACTCCGATATACGACTCATCCCTTTTAAATACAAAGCCGTCGTTATCAATTTTAAGTACTGCGTTAATCCCCGCCATCAATCCTTGACACGCTGCCTCTTCATAGCCAGTTGTCCCATTAATCTGTCCAGCCAAGAACAAATTTTTTATACTCTTTGTTTCAAGTGTATGGATTAATTGTGTTGGTTGGAAAAAATCGTATTCTATAGCATATCCGGGCCTATATATTTCAGCTCTTTCTAATCCTTTTACTGAACGCAACGCTTTAAGTTGAATATCTAAAGGGAGACTGCTTGAAAATCCGTTAATATAATATTCATGTGTATTTCTCCCTTCAGGTTCAATGAACAGTTGATGCGATAACTTATCGCTAAAAGTTACAATTTTCCCTTCAATACTTGGGCAATAACGTGGACCAATACCTTTAATTCGTCCAGTAAAAAGAGGGCTAAACTCAAGTCCGCTCCTTAAAATATCGTGTGTTTCTTCTGTAGTTTGGGCGATAAAGCAACTTAATGGATCATTAATTTTAAAATTAGAATGCAAATAGGAAAATGATCCTCCATTTAGATCGCCAGGTTGTTCAACCATTTTTTCAAAATCAATGAATCTTCCATCTATTCTTGCGCTTGTACCCGTCTTAAGTCGATCTACCGATAAACCTAAAGTTGCTAGTTGTTCGCTTAAACCCGACGAAGAAGCGTCTCCCGCCCTACCCCCTACAAATTGGTTAAACCCTACATGCATTAAACCATTTAAAAAAGTTCCATTTGTAAGAACAACTGATTTTGCATTGAATTTCGTTCCAAATACAGTTTCTACTCCTATTACAGTATTGTTTTCAACTAGCAATTTAGAGCATTCATCCTGCCACATAAAAAGATTTTCAGTCTCTTCCAATCCTTTTCTCCATTTCTGGGAAAACAACATTCTGTCGCATTGAGCCCTTGGACTCCACATAGCCGGCCCTTTGGACTTATTTAGCATTCTAAATTGGACCATACTATTATCGGTAACAATACCGCTTAATCCTCCTAATGCATCTACTTCCCTAACTATTTGGCCTTTAGCTATTCCACCCATAGAAGGATTACATGACATTTGGGCTAACTTAGTCATATCCATAGTTATAAGAAGCGTTTTAGCGCCCATAACCGCAGAAATATGTGCTGCCTCACAGCCCGCATGTCCACCTCCAACAACAATTACATCGTATTTAAATTCCATTATTTCCGTACAATCTAAAAAATTCTGAAATCCACTTATCCTCGTTAAATTTCATTATAATTTTTTCATCTTCTGAAGCATCATTTAAACCACAAAGATGCAGTATTCCATGGATCATTACCCTAAGTACTTCATTTTTAATTGGAACAGCATATTGTTTCGCATTTTGGGATATTGTTTCTATAGATAAATAAATTTCTCCATTAATAACATTATTGTCTTTGTAGTCGAATGTAATAATATCAGTAAAGTAATGATGATTAAGAAATTCAATGTTTATATCTAGAATCTGTTTATCATCTACAAACACAAAAGATATTAAGCCCACTTCAAAATTATGGTGTTTAATGATGTTGGCAAATATCTCCTTTAACGATTTTGAACGACGTAAACGAAAAGTTACGTCGTCGTAATAAACCTTTATGGCCATTTATTTAGAGCTAAGAAATTAAAAGATAAAACAAGGACAAAAAATCATTGCATTAAGAAAGAATATTCTTAAAAGTAAGTTTTACAATATTGCCTTTTTCGTTGTATTCAATCGCATCTGCCAATTTACTCATTATAAAAACTCCCCTACCATCAACATTTTCAATATTCTCTGGACTTGTAGGATCGGGAATTCCTTTTGGATTGAAACCCCTTCCTTCATCTTTAACAGTAACCTCTAATAGATCATCTTCTACAAAGATTTCAATATCCACACTTTTGTTTGGGTTAAGTTTGTTTCCATGTACTATTGCGTTATTTACGGCCTCCATAACAGAAACCATAATATTGCCATAATAATCATGATTGATTTTATACATTGAAGTAATTTCATCGATAGCCCTTTCAATAACCATAAGGTTTTCGATTTTAGATTTAATTTTATACTTCTGAATCATGATAATTATTTGTTACCCTTTATACGAAAAAAAAAAGATATGTTTCATCCAATAATAAATAATATTTAAAAACCTTCTTGAAAAAAATCACTTATGATAATTAACTTATGTTGGTACTGTTGCTAAAAATTTCTTTTGTTTAAAAAATAATTTAATTGCCCAGAAAATAATTATATCCTATTCATTAAAATCAGGGTACAAAAATATTTAGATTTTTGATTATTTCGCAATCCATAATTCAGGATCGAGATATTCCTTTTCGAATATCATAAACTTTAGTACAGAAGTATTTCCATTATTTGGATCGACAAACACTTCGCCAATCTCCTGTTTTGTGTCAACCATATCTCCTTTCTTAACCTTTACATTTACAATGTTATTATAAACAGATAAATATTGGCCATGTCTGATTATAACAGTCATATTTGAGCCTGTTATTGCTGTAATCGTTGAGACTTCTCCTTTAAAAACCGATCGGGCGACTGTCTTGCCGTTACTAGTAATTTCAATTCCAATATTTTCTTCAATAAGTGTTTTGAATACAGGGTGTTGGTGTCTGCCAAATTTACTAGTAACAACACCTTTTTCAACTGGCCAAGGAAGTCTGCCCCGGTTTTCTAAAAAATTATCACCTACAAGGACTTGCTCTGGTGTCAATGCGTCTCCCTTGTTTCTAGCGTTTTCGGCCGCAATTAAATCTTCTATCTCCTTTTCTATTCTTTTCGCTAAATCCTGTTTTTGTTGGAGCTCCCGTCTCAATTGGGTCTCTTTAGTTCCAAGTGAATTTATTAATTGCTGCTGATTATGCTGTTCATTTCTTAGCAATTGTGCATGTCTGACTTCATTTGCTTTCAAAACAGATACTTCTGAAAGGTCTTTTTCTAATAGATCACGTACTTTTTCAATTTCCGACTTTAAATCGATAATTATTTCCGCCTCTTTTCTGCGGAATTTTGAAATCTGTTGAAGATATTTAATCCTTTTATATCCTTGGTTAAAGTCTTTTGCTGAAAGTATATATACAATATTGGGATTTGTTTTTACTGCCTTATATGAAAAAAGAACAGCTTTTTTATAATCCTCCCTAAGGCTTATAAGGTCGGCTTCCATCATTTCCAATGCAATAGTATTGGTTTCAATTCTCGATTCCAGTAAACCAATTTCATTGTTCATTCCACTTATAACCGATTCTCTAGCAACCACTTTTGCCCCCAAAACCCTTAAATCGTTCAGCCCCTGTTCTTTTTCTTTGGAGGTAGATTTTAAAATATTATCTACGTATTCTATCTCCTCCAGTGCTTTGACCCTTTGGGCTTCTAGGTCGCTTTTTGTTTGTGGAAAGGCCTGTTCTCCAAAAGAAATAAGAAAAAGAATTAATATAGATATAAATTTCCCCATGAATTAAATTTTCTTCTTATCAATGTTATTACTCTAAATTTATTGATTCTCTAATATCAGAAGTATTGAAATATATATTTGATAAAGGGTCAAATTGATAGTTATCATACTCTATATTTATTTCATAACCAAAATACTCTGAAGAAACGTTAATTTTATCAAGCAGAAATAATTGATTTGAGTTTTTCTGAAATGAATAATATAAAATAGTAGCCCTTTTGTAAGAATCCAGCATGGCTATTCTATTGGGCCTTGCAATATTGCAGTCTATGATATAATTAACCTGTGAGTTACTAATATAAGTGTTTATAGTAGAATTAATGTTGCATTGGAAACCTTGCGGTTCTTCTTCCTTATTCACTAAAACATCTCCTATTAAGAGCGGGAGTAAATCTATGCTTAATCCAAAATTAGTTTTTAAATAGGAATCAGATCCCATATATAAAACATTGTTAATCTTATCAATAATAAATATTGAATCGTTTTTAATATTTATCCGGGCAACCTCAATCCCTACTTTTGTTCTAATACTTATCAAATATTGGTTGGGAAGCCTAAACTTAAGGTTTGCCATAAAAGCTTCGTCCTGCTGTCTGCCTTTAAATAAAATTTCAATTTTTTGGATATCAAAATTTCTTTTTGTGATATTTAATTCTGTTAAGTCGTTTATATTATTGATATTGTAGCTGTTGTTTACAGGGGATGAATTGGGTGATTTTCTTGTAGTAGAACAACCCAATAGAGTAATTAGAAACAAAAAGATAGCGATTACTTCCCGCATTTTTGGATTTCTTCTTTTAGTGAATTATTGGAACTACCTAATTCTAGTGCTTTTTCCCATGAAATAATTGCAAGTTCACATTTAGACAATTCTTTATAAATAAAGCCCAGATGCTCAAAGTATATTGAATCTGGATTATTGTCAATTTCG
>Ga0209800_10002813_pt1 | contig 14699 bp, 6 predicted proteins | sample Higcelweek8metaG_FD_187174 | JGI IMG/M metagenome (GOLD analysis project Ga0209800, IMG submission 187174) | Freshwater pond sediment microbial communities from the University of Edinburgh, under environmental carbon perturbations - High... | ecosystem: Environmental > Aquatic > Freshwater >...
GAACCCTGAGCCTGTTCCGGGCATTTTCAATGTCTCTTTCCGGACCGGCGGGCCGGGGGGTGGAGGCGGCCGCGCAGGTCAGCCGGCGGGTGCTTTCCAGGGACGGCCCGGTGGCGCAGCAGGAATCTCAATGCAGGGACGCGGGATGGAGTCGGCTGATATAACAAGAATTGTCAGCATAGGACCGGCACAGGCTAAGAAGATATCCATAATCCTTGATGCCCAGCCGAGGGCTATGCTCATAAATACCCTGTTTGCAAAGAATATTCCCGGAGAAATCACACTTCCTGTCGGCGAAATACGAAGACTGAAGTTCAGGGGAACAGTAACCGAAGAAGATGAGATTTTGCCTTCGATGCCACAGACAACAGAACCCGGTGAGCTTATTGTGGATAACGAGGACCCGGGGTTTGATGCGGGACTGAACCAGACTGACAGCCCGCTGAAGAGGTTGCTGGGCATCACAAACAGCAGAGGCAGTGAATATCGCCTGGGCAACCAGCGGTATGCTCCTGAATACTGGCAGCCGGTAGTCCTCTCGGCATATTACGGAGACTATATCCGCTCCGCGGTAAGCACACGTGCCGGTACAGGTGACAAGACTGTGAAATGGTCAGTCAAAATAGAGGACCCGGGTTATTATGACATTTTCTGCTACATCGGGAAGGCCGGGGGAATGATGGGCCGGATGGGTCAAAGACCCGGAGGCCCGGGAGGTGAGGGCAGTCAGCGACCTGATGGGGGACCGGGAATGCCCGGCGAGGGACAGGAACAGGAGCCCGCTTATAAGGATATGCATTACAAAATATATCACGACGAGGGTATGGATGAAATAACAATCGACTTTATGAGCGTCGACCCCGGATGGAACAATCTCGGCAGATACTATCTCTCTTCCGACAGCGCCAGGGTGGAACTGACAAATCAGTCGACCGGCAGAGTCATAATGGGTGACGCCATCAGATGGTTAAAAGTTAATTAAGAACAGAGAATAAGAATAAAATGAAACATTCAGACAAAGGTATCAGAGCACTGATTTTAACGGCTTGCCTGTTGATATTTATATCCCTGACAGGTAATGCCCAGCAGGGACTGGTCCTCGAGACAGCCATGGAAATTGCCGAAAACAATTCTCCGTCGATAAAGAAGACCCGGCTGAACCTTGTGCGCAGCCAGGAGAACCTGAATGCCCAGCATGCAGCACGTAAGACAAGTCTCGCTCTTTCAATCAACCCGATAGGTTACAGTCATGACAGGGCATTCAACGACCTGATCTCAGAATGGAACTCGACCCGCACGACTCAGAGTTACGGACTTTTCACCGTGTCTCAACCTATCGTCCAGACTGATGCTGTCATCTCACTCGTCAACAGGTTCGGCTACAAGGACTCATACAGTGAGTATACAAACAATACAAACAAGGGGTTCAGTAATAACCTCTCGCTGAATCTCGATCAGCCACTGTTTACATATAACCGCACAAAGCTGATGCTTAAAGAGCTCACTCTGGCGCTTGAAAACGCCGAGCTTAACTATGCCATTCAGCTCCTTGCTCTCGAGAAGCAGGTGGCAACGGCCTTTTATTTTGTCTATCAGAAGCAGCAGGGTCTCGACATCTCCCGGCAGGCTTACCAGAATATGCAGAAGAGCTATGAAGTATCGAAAAACAAGGTCGAAGCCGGTATCTCAGCCAGGGAAGAGATGTTTCAGGCCGAGCTGAACCTCGCCACTACAAGGTCAGACTACGAAAACAAACAGGTGGATCTTGAAAATGCAAAGGACGATTTCAAGCTCCTTATCGGAATGAGTCTTTACGACGATATAATCGTGCTTCCAAATATCGCAGTCGATACAATCCCAATAGATGTAGCCTTCGCTACCAGCCAGGGTCTGGCCAACAGGATGGAACTGCGGCAGAGGGAAATCAGCATCGAGACATCACAGTTTGACCTGATAGAGACAAAATCGATGAATGAGTTCAAGGGAAGTCTGGGACTTTCAGTTGGCCTCTTCGGTGATAACGAAAGGTTCCAAAATGTTTATGACAGCCCTGTGGATAACGAGGATGTCTCTCTCTCGCTTTCCATTCCGCTGTGGGACTGGGGAGAAAGAAAATCAAGGATAAAGGCTTCCGAAGCCGGCATAGAAACGGCAAAGATCTCCCTGGATGAGGAGAAAAATGATATTATTCTGACAATAAGAAAGGTATACAGAAGCCTCCTGAACCTCCGCAACCAGATTGAGATAGCGCGCCAGAATGTCACCAATGCCCAGCTGACTTATGAACTTAACCTTGAAAAATACAAGAACGGAGACCTCACGGGAATGGATCTGAACATTTACCAGAACCAGCTTTCAGAGAAACAGCTATCCTATACAAATTCCCTCATATCATATAAACTCGAACTCCTGAACCTGAAGATCCAGACACTCTATGATTTCGAGAATAATGTTTCAATTGCACCTGTCAAAGAGATCAGATAAACCGAAAAACCCTTCAAAATGAAAAAGAATATAATTTTCCTGGCCGTTGCACTGGCACTGGTAACCGGATGCAAAAATAAGGACCAGGCCCTCACCGCCGATGTTGAAATACCCGTATCGGTTGAAGACCTGAAACTGAAATCAGTCGAAGAATTTATTAATACAACCGGAACGGCCTTCCCCAAAGGCGAGATAGTGATGAAGTCAAAGATCGGTGCGGCATACTACCTGGGCAAGAATCCTCAGACAGGGCGTCTGTGGCAGCTCGGTGACAGGGTGAAGGCCGGCGATCTGATCGCACGCCTTGAGGATGAAGAGTATGTAAATTCGGTCAAGCTGGAGACCAACCAGCTTAACATGGAGCTGATGGAGACGGAACTCAGGAAACAGGAATCGCTCTATGAAAAAGGCGGTGTTACCCTGAAGGAGCTGAAGACTGCCGGTATCAACTATGAAAATGCCAAGACTACTGTAGTGAATGCAAAGCTGCAGTTGGGTAAGACAAGAATAACAGCACCCATTGACGGTGTAATCGTCGAACTGCCCTATTATACCCAGGGAACCCAGGTTGAGACCGGTGTTACAATAGTGAAGATCATGGACTACCGGACCATGTTTATGGATGTTCAGCTTCCTGAAAAATATATCAATGTAATAAAAGCCGGACAGGAGGCACGTCTCACCAACTACACAATTCCTGATGACACAATCATTGGGCACATAGCACAGTTGTCGCCTGCAATAAATGCAGATACCCGAACCTTTACAGGTACCGTATCAATTGACAACCCTGACTACCTGCTTCGTCCCGGCATGTTTGTGAAGGCTGACATTGTCACAAACCGTAAAGACTCGGTTAGTGATACCCAAGAACATAATCCTCTCAAGGCAGAGGGGCAAGACAGTATTTGTAATCGAACGGGGCCTGGCAGCAGAAAGGATCATCCAGACAGGCATCGAAAACCTGACAGAGGCGGAAGTAACACGCGGGCTTTTAAAAGATGAACGTGTTGTTACAAGCGGGTTTGAAACCCTCAGCAACAAGTCGAAGGTGAAAATCATCAAATAGCTGACATGAACCCTATTGCCCGTTTTGCTGTCAGATATCCCGTAACGGTCACAATGATCGTCCTGGGAATTGTTCTTCTGGGCTTCATTTCGTTCGGTAAGCTTGGAACCGACCTGTTCCCTGACCTGAACAATCCGAAGATATATATCGAACTGAAGGCTGGAGAAAAGCCTCCTGAGGATATAGAAAACAATTATGTCGATCAGATAGAGTCGCTTGCAATGCGACAGAGCGATGTGGTGCAGGTCTCTTCCGTATCGCGGACAGGCTCTGCCGTCATTACAGTCGAGTACAACTGGAACAAGGATATGGACGAGGCATTCCTCGATCTTCAGAAAGAACTTAACTCGTTCAGCCAGAACTCCGACCTCGATGAATTTACTATCTCTCAGTATGACCCGAACGCCTCGCCTGTTATGGTTGTGGGGCTGAAGAATGAGCGCATCTCCAACATGGAGGAGCTGAGGAAAGTGGCTGATAATTATATTCGCAATGAACTTGTAAGAATCGAAGGGGTGGCTGATATCCGCCTCACCGGAATCGAGGAGAGCGAAGTTGTAATTGAGACCAGTAAATACCTCCTTGAGTCTTTCGGACTCACCTCAGACGGCATTGCGGCGGTGATAAGCAACTATAACAGGAATGTTTCCGGAGGCTCGATAGTCGATATGGGAACAAGGTATGTCATAAAGGGAGTAAGTGTCCTTGAAGACATCAGCGATCTCGAAAATATTATTGTCGGTTACAAACAGTCCTCCGCTGCAGGAACTTCAGCAGCAGCAGCACAGGCATCGTCCGCTTCGGCAGCATCGGCATCCAGGGTACCGGTCAGCCTTAAAGACGTTGCTACAATCAGGTTTGCAAATAAGGATCCGGAAAACATTGTCACTCTCAACGGAGAAAGATGTATCGGTATTTCAATATACAAGGAACCCAAGTTCAACACAGTTGATGCCGTCAAGAGCCTCAACGAGGCGATCACAGGCCTTGAAAAGGCCCTGCCCGGCTACGAATTCATAAGGGTTACTGACCAGGGTTCATATATTGACAGCGCCATCGGTGAGGTGAAGAATACCCTTATCCTGGGTATCCTTCTCTCTGTCTTCGTACTTTATATTTTTCTGAGACGGATCGGAACTACACTTGTAATCAGTGTTGCAATACCTGTTTCAATCATCGCCACATTCAACCTGATGTACTTCAATCATCTCACCCTCAATATAATGACCCTGGGCGGGCTGGCCCTCGGCGCGGGTATGCTGGTTGACAATGCAATTGTGGTACTCGAAAATATTACGCGATTGCGTGACGAGGGTATGACGCTAAGTGATGCCGTTATCACCGGCACAGGCCAGGTTGGCGGCGCTATTACCGCATCAACAATAACTACTATTGTTGTTTTCCTTCCCATTGTCTATCTCCACGGAGCCTCCGGCGAAATGTTCAAGGACCAGGCGTGGACAGTGGCGTTCTCACTTCTGTCATCGCTGCTTGTGGCAATGCTTGTCATCCCTATGCTCGTTTCGACATTCTTTTCTGACAAGAGAAAGAAGGCAGCATTGAGCTCACCCGTGACTTTAAGATGGTACCCGGGTCTTCTTGAAAAGATAATCAATAAGAGGTTGCTTGTGATACTCCTTTCTGTCGTACTGATGGCAGGATCGGCCCTGCTAATTCCCCGCCTCGGCAGTGAATTCATGCCAAAGTCTACTTCGGCAGAATTTACACTTACAATAAAGCTTCCGGAGGGCACAAGCCTTGACAGGACCTTCAGCACCGCCACGCGTACGGAAACTATAATCAGGGAACTGCTGGGCGATAAGGTGAAAATGATATATCTGCAGGCTGGCGAAGACAATACCTCATCGCTCGGGCAGGGCACCTCGGTCAGAGGAGAGAACAGCGCTTCACTAAGTGTGCTTCTCGATAAGAAATTTGCCGCTGAAACCGAACAGTCAATTGCACAGGTTGGCGATTACCTGAAAAATATCCAGGGAATGGATGTGACATTCACAAGAGAGGAGACGGCACTGCAGTCTGCCCTTGGAACCTCGGAAGCGGCATTCTCCCTCGAGATTTCCGGTGAAGACTATGTTGAGCTCGAACGGATACTGAATGAATCAAGGGCGCTACTCGAACAGAATCGCGGTCTCTTCAATGTCACCACCTCGCTTGATGAGGGCACACCGGAGGTCGAAATAGTAATTGACAGGTTCAGAACCAGCTATTATAACGTGACTGTCGAAAGCATCGTCAACCAGGTTAAGGGTTATCTCGAGGGAGCCGATGCCGGCAGCTTTGAAAAGGACGGCGAGCTGAAAGACATTACAATAAAGCTTGAAGACATTTCGATCGGCCAGCTTAATGACCTCATAATTACAGCCGGATCTGTCAAAGTGCCGCTGAGCGACCTCGCACAGGTAAAGAGGGTGTTGAGCCCCAGGGAGGTGACCAGGAGGAACCAGTCGCGTACCTGCTACCTCTATGCCGGCGTAACACCTGACATACCACTCGATAAGGTTATAAAGGAGGCGCAGGTGTCACTCGCCCCTCTAACCCTGCCCACAGATTATAAGATTGAGTTTACCGGCGAGGAGCTGAAACGAAAAGAATCGATGTCAAACCTCTCGTTTGCCCTCCTTCTTTCGCTGGTACTGGTGTTTATGGTACTGGCTGCGCAGTTTGAATCGCTGCTGCAGCCCTTCATAATAATGCTTACAATTCCCCTTGCCGGGGTTGGGACAGTCCTTACCTTCTTTCTCTTCGGCAAATCGCTTAACATGATGGCTTACATCGGGATTATAATGCTCGGAGGTATAGCAGTGAATAATGCAATACTGTTCATCGACAGGATAAACCAGCTGAGGAAAGAAGGCCTGCCCAAAAAGGATGCCGTCATCATGGCAGGAAGCCAGCGTATAAGGCCTATCCTGATGACCAGTCTCACTACAATACTTGCATTGCTTCCTCTCACAATCGGGCTTGGCGAGAGTGCCTCTCTAAGGTCACCGATGGCAATGGCCGTAATAGGCGGACTCGTCACTTCCACCCTGCTGACGCTTGTAGTAATACCCTGCGTTTACTGGGTGACTGACTCATTCGGCACATTTATCACCGGGAAGAACAGGGTGAAATCAGGTACTCAATCATCCATGGAAAAAGCGCTATGAATTTCATCTTAAAGCGAAGGGTCCTCATCAGCATGCTTTTTCTCGGGCTTTCCATGCTCGGGTATGTATCTTACAAAAAGCTGGCTGTCGAACTGATCCCGAACGCCCAGCTCCCGACTCTTATAGTTCAGGTTGCATCGCAGCTTGAAATGGATCCCGCATATCTGGAGACACAGGCAATAATGCCTGTCGAAGGCGCCATTGGAACACTCGAGGGTATTGAAAAGATTGAGTCGAATATCACCTCCCGCTATGGCACTATTATGGTCTATTACAATCAGAAGGCCGACCTGAAATATGCAAGCCTGAAACTGCAGGAGCGGGTCAATTCTGTCAAAGCTTCCATTCCTGAAGAGTTCATGATCAATGTTATTAAGATTGACCTCGAACAGCTTACAAACCAGTTCATGTCACTGCAGGTCAGAGGCGAGGGAGGTGTAGACAGGATAAGAAACATTGCAGACCGCGAGATAAAGCCAAAGCTTGAGAATATCGACGGCATTGCAGGAGTACAGGTCTATGGAGGACAGGAGAATTCAATCGAGGTCAGACTCAATGAAAAAGCGTGCAAGGCGCTGGGAGTCACGATGAACCAGGTCAGGGGGCTACTGAACAACAACAGCAGGGCAAGAAGTTTCGCAGGTAAGGTGGTTGACGGTGACAGCCGGATATCTGTCAACATAACATCGGAGTATACCGATGTGACTGAGATTGGCAATATAATAGTGAAGCAGGAAGGACCTGTCCTTCTTCGTGACATTGCGGAAATATTCTATGGTGTCAAGGAAGAAAGCTCATACAGCCGCGTCAACGGAATGGATGCTGTGACTATGAACCTTGTAAATGACAACCAGGCAAATCTGATCCAGCTCTCCCACTCCGCTATCGACCAGGTGGATAAACTAAACCGTGAACTGGCATCACTGGGTGTGGAAATCGTTGTCCAGAACAACACGGCCGAAACGATGGAGAAGAACATCGACCAGATTATTAACCTGGCGGTCACCGGCGCAATTCTGGCTGTGCTTATACTCTGGTTCTTCCTCAGAAACATCCGCCTGGTCACAGTTATCGCAGTCTCCATCCCTATCTCGGTCTATACGGCATTCAACTTTTTTTACGGGTATAATATCTCAATAAACAGTCTCACACTCGTCGGAGTGGCGCTGGCCATAGGTATGCTTGTCGACAACTCGGTTGTGGTGCTCGAGAACATTTACCGTCTTGCGGGCGCCGGGAAAGACCCGGAGACTGCGGTGAAACAGGGGACAAAAGAGGTATGGAGGGCCATCCTGGCCTCGACACTGACAACAGTCGTCGTCTTCTTCCCCTTTATCTTTTCGGCCAACTTCCTCATCAAAATAATAGGAAAGAATATTGGCGTCTCCATCGTTTCTACACTGCTTGTGTCGCTTTCCGTGGCAGTCCTCTTTATCCCCATGGCGACCTACTTTCTTCTCTCGCACAACAAGGGACAGAGTGCTGAGATATTTAAGAAACTTTCCATTCACGACCGGCTGATACAGGCATACCATCTTGTTCTGAAGGCCAGTATGAGGAAGCCAGCAGCCACAATTATCGGGACCCTTGTGGTCTTTTTCGCCGCCCTGCTGATAAGCCTTTCGCTCAGCATGAACAACAGCCAGGAGATCAATACGCCAAGCTTCAGGCTGAGTGTTACAATGCCGTCCGGCTCGACTCTGGAAAAGACTGACGCCGTAGTAGCGGATATTGAGGAGCGGCTCTCCACCCTGGCTGAAAAAGAAGATATTATTAGTCGAATCGAGGAGGAGAAAGCGACGGTAACAGTAAACCTCGCCGAGGAGTGGGACAAAACCAGCAAGAGAAGCCTGGCAGAGATTAAGACTGCCATTGCTGACAAAACAAAAAATATATCCTCTGCCGAGGTCACCATGGATGAGATCTCGACATCAGGGGGTTTTTCCGGGGGCGGTTCCACAGGAGGTACAATGAACCCGGGTGCCGACTTCATGAGCCTGCTGGGCATCGGATCCGAGCCCGAAAGCGTTGTAATCAGGGGTGAAAACTTCGTCCAGATGAAAAACCTTGCCGACGATATAAGGACATACCTCGAAGAACTCGAGTCAATCACCTCCGCCGGCATCAATGTCCAGGACAATAAACCGGAGGTGCAGCTTCACTTCGATATGGACTATATCGGAAGGAACAGCTTTACGCTGGCAAACCTTACTGCTGCCCTGGCGACCTTCGGAACCGAATATTCTTCAGGTGCGACCTTCAGGCAGGGAACGGAGAGTTATGACATCATTATCAAATATGCCGTCACAGATACCGTTGCCGCCCCCGTCACTGACAAATCAATCGACGATCTGAAGAACCTTGAGGTTACAAATAATGCAGGTGCAGTGATGGAGATGGAAGAACTCGCCGGCATAATATTCTCACAGGGACTCGGGAACATCCACCGTGAGAACCAGGAAAAAAGGATTACTGTAACATATAACTTCAATGAGGAAATAAAGAATTCGAAGGACCTGCTGCTGGGAGCCAGGGAAGAGATCGAATCTATAGTCGCAAGCCTGAATATTTCTCCGGGAATAGCCGTCGAAGTGGTTCAGGAGAAAAACCAGCTGAAGGAGTTCTATGTACTCATAGGTATTGCATTCCTGCTCATTTACATGATCCTTGCAGCCGTTTTCGAATCGTTTGTCATTCCCTTTGTACTGCTCTTCAGCATCCCGCTGGCAGCCCTCGGATCGCTCGCTGCGCTGATTCTCACCGGCAACTCGCTGCTCAACGCCAGTACTCTCACTGGTTTCCTGATCTTGCTTGGAATAGTGGTAAACAATGGCATCATACTCATAGACTACACGAATATCCTCCGGAAACAGGGCAACAGACGGTCGCGGGCACTGATGGCTGCAGGGGTGGCGAGAATAAGACCGATACTTATTACGGCAGTCACCACCGTGATTGCCATGCTGCCGCTTGCAATGGGTCAGGCTGAATATGTTTCAATAATCGGGGCTTCGTTCGCGGTAACAGTCATCGGAGGACTTACTCTCAGCACCCTTCTTACGCTGATCTTTATTCCGACATTCTACTCCGGACTGGAAAATGCAATCGGATGGTTCAAATCGCTCGACATTAAGATCAGGCTGGCACAGCTTGTATTATTCGCACTCATAATTTTCCTTATATATACAAATATCGATAAATTCCTGTGGAAGCTTATAACCGGCCTCCTGACGCTGATAGTTATTCCGGCGGCAACATGGTTCCTGATGAACAGTCTGAGGAAAGCCAGGGAGACAGTCATCCCGCCGGAAGAAAACATCCGGATCCGCGTACAGAGCCTTGTGAAGATCTATGACAGGGAATCGCGATGGGCGAGGGAATGGAAAGCCGGAGCCCGCACGCGTGAGAGACTGGGCCTGGCGAACGGGTACAGATCATGGAAGGAGATGGGACATCTGACCTGGCAGATACCGCTGTTCGGCTTTCTGTGCTGGTTTACTTATTTCTTCCTGACGAAGGGATTCTGGATCTTCTTCTTCAGTATTCTTTCGTGGTTCTTCCTTTCGGGTATATGGAATTCGATCAGGACTCTGCTTGCCAACATGACTGCAGACGGCGGAAGGCCCATCCTTAAAAGAATATCCAAAGCGGCCGATCTGACTGTATTCTGGATAATCCCGTTACTCAACCTCGTCTATTTTCAGCTCAGATGGGAGAACATTGCAGTGGTGCTTATCATGGGAATACTCTGGTTTGCAGGGTTGTTCATCTATAAGACCGGACAGAAACTTTCTGAGGAGAACATTGACATATACAGGCTTGAAGGCAGGTTCAGGGGCCTGCGGAAAAATATATACAGGGTGGTTGCTGCCGTGCCTCTTATAGGGAAAAAGAAGAAGCCCTTCAAGGCGCTGAGCTGCGTATCACTTGATATCGGCAACGGCATGTTCGGGCTACTGGGTCCCAACGGCGCCGGCAAGACAACCCTTATGCGGATTATCTGCGGCATCCTGGAACAGAGCTACGGGAAGGTGTGGATAAACGGTATGGATACACAGGTGAAACGCGAGGAACTGCAGGGCCTCATAGGATACCTCCCTCAGGAGTTCGGAAGCTATGAGAATATGACAGCCCACGAATATCTACATTACCAGGCGATGCTGAAGAATATTGTCGATGCCAGAATACGGGAAGAGAGAGTCACATATGTGCTCAAATCAGTACACATGGAGGAGAGACGACACGAAAAGATAGGCTCCTACTCGGGCGGCATGAAGCAGAGGATTGGCATTGCCCAGATACTCCTGCACCTGCCAAGGATACTCGTTGTTGATGAGCCCACCGCAGGCCTCGACCCCAGAGAGAGGATCAGGTTCAGGAACCTCCTCGTCGAGTTCAGCCGTGAACGTATTGTGATATTCTCGACCCACATCATCGAGGATATCTCAAGTTCCTGCAACCAGGTTGCAGTGCTTAACAGGGGAAAACTGAAATATCTCGGCAAACCTATTGACATGACACACGAGGCTGAAGGGCACGTCTGGCAGTTCAACATCCCGGCGGCTGAGTTTAACGATTTTGTCAGCAGGAACCTCGTTGTGCACCATATGTCTGAAGGTGACAGTGTAAGGGTGAGAGTTGTCTCAGATAAGAGCCCCTGGGAGGGTGCGATACGTGCCACCCCCAACCTTGAGGACGCCTACCTGTGGATACTGCGGAATAAGGAAGAAAAAAGTTCACCCGTCGATTAATAACCAACAAGCATGAAACCGGGCCGTTTATATAATTATATCATCCTGATACAGAAGATGATCTTTTATAACCTGAAGATAATCTTCGCCAGCAGGTTCTTCTGGTTCCTCGCCGGTTCGACCCTGTTCTACCTGGGGTTGTCAGTGATCTATGTCTTCTCCGAAGATATTTCGCGGATGGAAGAACTCTACGGTGTTTTCATTTTTTCGGGACTGTTGCTGGTCTTTTATCCTTCGGTTTTCGGCATACAGAACGACCAGGATTCAAGGACAATAGAGATACTATTCGGGATACCCGATTACAGGTATAAGGTATGGCTCGTCAGGATAATTCTGATATTCCTGATCACTTTCCTGATCCTGCTTTTGTTCACGTTCATCTCATCGGTGATGATAGTAAAGTTTCAGGTCTTCCGGATGACGGTGCAGGTAATGATGCCTGTTCTGTTTCTCGGTATGACGGCTTTCATGCTCTCAACGGTTATACGTAACGGAAACGGCACGGCAGTAGTAATGATAATCATTGGCATGTTTTTCCTGATTCTTCAGGAACCGCTTCAGAGGAGCCAGTGGAACATTTTCCTCAATCCCTTTGAACCGGCCCGCGATGTCAGCGAGGCAACATGGGCGATAATCACAGTTAAAAACCGCATTTTCCTTGGCGTTGGTACAGTCATCTCGCTCCTTTTTGCTCTTTACAATCTTCAGAACAGGGAGAAGTTTATGTAGTCCGTAAAGTCCATAAAGTCCTTAAAGTCCTTAAAGTCCTTAAAGTCCTTAAAGTCTGAAAAGCCCGTTGGTTTTCTCATTTTGAGAAATAAATATCCACCGGGAAAACCCTAAAACTATTTTCAGTGAATTGTAATTCGCTGATATTATAGCAGTTGCTATAACAAAATTGATTTTGTATGTAATTTGGCACACAATTGGTAAATCCAACCGGAACAAATAACAAAAACATGAATAATTCTGTTATTGTACTGGTGGTTGAGGACAATGAATACTATAACAGCCTGCTTTCACGGACACTGCAAAAGTCTGGCGACAACCTGCAATTGAAGCACGACTGCATGGTAAAGATTCACTCATTCACCGATGCGAATGAGTGTATCAATATGATTAGGTCAGGCGAACTGGGAAACAGTGATATAATAGCCTTTGTCGATTATTACATAGGTAACGGCATTACAGGCGGACATATAGTCAGGCTGCTCAAGAACCATAACGCTGGCAGTCAGGTGCTGCTGATGTCACAGTCTAAAGCCATCGCCGAAAAGGAGAAAAGCGGACAGCACGATTTCTTCATTCTCAAAGATGGCTTTGCCCCTGCAATATGCCGCCTTTATCTTGAACAATTCATTGACAATAAATTTTCATAGTTTTGAGGTACGTTAATCCTTCAAAATCAAGGTGAAGAAAATATCCGTTCAGATAAAGATCGGCTTTCTGATGTTCCTGGCGGTCATTCTGCTGTCAGCAACGGGATATTTATCATACCTGAACCTCTCGTCAATAGTTTCATCGATAAGGGTTGACATAAGCCCGGATCTCAGGCTGCTGAGCATCCGGGAGATATCCATGGATCTGGAAAAGGCGGAAAACAGCATAAGGATCTATTCTGTTACAAATAATACCGGTGACCTTCAGCCCTTCTATAAAATCATCTCCAATATTGATGATAAAGTCAACAGATTAAGGGCTGAATGTATAAATGACTCCGTGCTTCTGGAGCAGACGGATACAATAAGCACACTGATTGAAGAGAATATTTTCATCTGGAACGAACTGCTCCTCCTGAACAAGAATCAACAGGTAATGCAGTCGCTGAAACAGATATCTGAAAAGCTTAACACAGCGTCAGAACTTGATCAGAAACAGGAGAAAGGTATACTTAAACGTGTATTCAGTCGCAGTGAAAAAAGCCTTCTCAACGAGGAGGAGATCATAAGTGACCTGAACCAGATAGAAAAGCAGGATAAGATACTCAAGCAGAATATGATACTGAGGGAGTCACAACTGGCTGCCACCGGCAGTGAGATCAAGGAGCAGTTTTATGATCTTATCACGAAAATGGAGGTAGCGGTCTCGGAAAGTATTGCAAGAAAAGCTGACGATGCCAGTCGTCTTGCCCGTAAAACCTTCCGCTGGCTGGCAATGTTCACCCTGACGGGGACACTCCTGGCATTGCTTGTAATCTTCATTATAATAAGATACGTACGCCGGACGAACAGCTACCAGGTTGCCCTTGAGAATTCCAAAAATGAAGCCGAAAAACTGGCAAGGACAAAAGAGCAATTCATGGCTAACATGAGTCATGAGATCCGTACCCCTGTTACCGCTATTTCAGGATTTACGGAACAGCTGCTGCAGGAACCCTGTGATGAAAAGACGCTCCGCTCGCTGAAGGTAATTAAATCCACTTCTGATCATCTCGAGCGGATAATCAATGATATCCTTGATTTCTCAAAGCTTCAGGACGGAAAAATGCCTCTTGAAAAAGTGCACTTCAGTATTACCCGGGTCCTCGAAGAAGTATATGCGATGTTTGAAGCCCAGGCTGCGAAAAACAACACTCATCTGAGTTTTTCTACGGAAGAGAATATTCCACAGATTTTGATTGGTGACCCCTACCGGCTGAAGCAGATAATTATTAACCTGGTCAGCAACTCAATCAAGTTCACCAGGGAAGGAACGGTAAGCTTCGCGGCATCTGTCGTAAGGAAAGAGGGACAAGAGGTTGACCTTGTTATGAAGTTTACTGATTCGGGCATTGGCATCGACGAGAGCAAGCTCGATTTTATTTTTGAAGACTTTACTCAGGCAGAGATGAGTACTACCCGCAGATACGGTGGTACAGGATTAGGTCTTTCCATTGTTAAAAAGCTTGTAGACCTGCATAACGGGAGCATTGATTTCAAGAGCAGGAAAAACCAGGGAACAGTCATAACATGCATCCTTCCCTGCCGGATCGGTGACATAGAACAACTTAAACCGGATTCTGAATCACCTCTGCCGATCCCTGAAAGAATCAGAGACCTTAATATCCTGGTCGTAGACGATGAAGAATATAACCGTATGCTCTTCAGCACTATCCTGGACCGGTGGGGTGTCAGGCATGATGAGGCTGCCAATGGAATGGAGGCTCTTGAAATGGTCAGGAACGGTGGTTATAACCTGCTTTTCATGGATATCCGTATGCCCGGTATAGACAGCATCAAGGCAACG
>Ga0209800_10002814_pt1 | contig 14696 bp, 9 predicted proteins | sample Higcelweek8metaG_FD_187174 | JGI IMG/M metagenome (GOLD analysis project Ga0209800, IMG submission 187174) | Freshwater pond sediment microbial communities from the University of Edinburgh, under environmental carbon perturbations - High... | ecosystem: Environmental > Aquatic > Freshwater >...
ATAGAGCGCAACGGCGTCGCGTCCGCCGAGAATCAGCTTGCCGCCCGAGGCGGAGAACGAGACGGTACACCCCTGCCCGTACAGCCGGGGCTGGAATTTGAGCGCCTCCAATCCGGGGTCGGGCAGTTCCATCAGGGACATGTCTTGCGTATTGAGCTGCGCGACATGCAGATAGCGTTTGCCGTCGCAGAACAAGAGATAGATCACACCCTCCGCTTCCACCGCGTTCAGGCAGGCGCGGTCCTCCGCAAACGGCAGTTCGCGGATGGCGAACGCGGCGTTGAGTTCGTCGAGCAACTTCCGTTTCCGCGGCGACGGCCCGAGCTCGCGGAGCTGCATCCCGATGCGGGAAAACGCATTGTGCAGCGCATTATCGCAGATCGCCGCGAGTGCGGATTTCCGCAATTCGGGGACGAAGCGCCCGATGCGTTCAACGTCTCCGGCCCCGTCGCCCCGGCAGAGATCGTTGCGGAACTGTTCGAAGGAGTCTTTCCCGGCTTTCTCCGCCAGATATTCCGCCTGAAGGCGCTGCAACCGGGGATACATCGAATTGCCCTGCGTCAGGTAGCCGAGCGCGAATCCGAGCTCGAACGAATTGAGCTTCTGACCCGGCGGCAGCGCGTCGATCCGCTCGTAATACCGGAACATCGATTGCTTCAACGCCGCGTCGGAATGGTCTGAATTCAGGAATTCGCCGAACGCCCGCCAGCTTTCGTACAATGCCGTCAGCGGCGGGTAGTCGATCTCACGCACCAATCCGGTCATCTCGTCGAAGTTGGAAAAAATCTTCTGCATCCCGGCAATGGTCTCTTTGCGGCGGAATTCATCGCGGTCCACCCCCATGAAGAAGAGAAACGAGTTGCTGAGTTCGAGCTTCTTTGCGCGTTCCTCCGGGTGTTTGCGGAGGAAGTCGCGCATGGCGCGATAAAACTCCAGCTCCTTCCGGTAGGTTTCGCGAACCATTTTCTCCGTATCGTAATAACTTGGGTAGTAGTTCCCGCAGCGAATCCATTCGCGGTAGACGTACAGCTCCTGCGCGGAGCCGATCCCGTCGGAAAGATCGAGCTTGCCGCGGTAGAAGTCGGCCTCCCGCTCCTCCTGGTCGCGAAGCACGCGAATGCGGTCGAACAGCGCCGAAAGTTCCATGCGCTCCTCTTCCGTCGCGCGGGAAACCGGCAGGTTGTTGAAGCTGTCGACCGGGAACGAATGAGAGAAAAACGGCTGGCGGAAATCGGGGTATTTCTGGTAAAACGCCTCGGCCTGTTCGATGAAATTCTCAAGGGCGCCCAGCCGCCCCTTCCAGTCGGTCCGCGAATCGTGGACGCGGGAGAGTTCGAGCAGGATCGCCTCGCGCCGGTAGCGCGGATTCTCCGGGTCGAGCGCACAGGCGGAGTCGAGCAGCGGCTTCAGGGCGTCCCATTCCGGGCCGCGCGAGTTGCTGTAGCGCGCCGCCTCCTTGAGCTTGACGCCGTACTCCTCGAAAAACCGCGCCGCCTCGGCCTGGCGCGGCTCCGGCGAAGCGGCCGCCAACAAAAACGCCCCCAACAACAACAGAATGAATCCAGTCCGCTTCATTTGACCGCCTCCTCATTCGGAGTGAATTTGAGGATGAAACCACCACAAAGCTGATAGATGCTTTTCTCGTCCGCCGCGGGAAAAATCTGGAAAGTCCCGTTCCGGGTGGGGTCGTCGAACGCCGGATAATGGAAAAGCCGCCGCCATTCACCCGGGCCGGTCCGGATACAGTATGGCCGGCCGAATTGATTCATCCATAGATAATTCCCGTTGGCCAGAAACTGGCAGCCGCCGAAATGCGCAAAATCGGGCGCCCCGTCCAGAAAATGCACGGCACGGTCCTTGAACTGCGGATAGCCGGTAAAGTACCACTCCGACTCATCGGTGCGCGGATCGAAAATCATCATTTCTCCACCGAAAGCGATCATCAGCCGCGGCCCGCTCCACTGCATCAGCGTACTTTCCCACCCCCAGGAAGAGGCGTTTTCGGGTTTCTTCATCAGGCGCCGGTATTGCCCGGTGTCCGGACGGAATTCGAACAACTCGCCGTGCTGCAATAACAGCAACCGGTGACGTTCCCGGTCGGCGAGCATTCCGCGCAGGTTGTCCGGGAAGTTTTTGTCCCGCTCCTGCCGCTTCCCATTGTAGTGGTAGCGGCGGTCGCCGCCGTGCAGATCGCAGGAAAAGAAAATCGGCCCGGAGGAATGAAAGGAGGAGGAGCGGCAGCCGCACCAGACATAAAGCCTCCCATCAAGCAGGGCAACCGCGTTGACATAGGGGTCCGGCAAATCGGTGATGGTCCACGCCTCCGATCCGTCGAGGCGGAAAAGATGGATCGCATCTTCCGCACCGACCGCCAGCAATTCCCCGTCGCAGTCAAGCGCATAGCCATCGGAAAACAGGTCGCGGCAGGTCCGGACGCAACCGGTCAGCCGGGTTTTCCATCGATACAGCTCCCGGACCGAATCGGTCTCCCGGTCGATGACTTTCACTGAAATTCCTTCCGGAATCCGCTCGGTCAGATAGAGATTTCTCCCATCCACGACACCATCGGTAAAAAAGGAGTGCGACTCGCGCGGGAGGATCATCCGTGCTTTCACATCGTGGTTGAACAATTCGAGCGCCCGCCGTCCGGCGGGGCTGTTCCGCTCGATGACCAGTCGCCGCAGCAGGTCCGGAATCCCGGCAGTCCGCAGCGCCGGTTCATATTTTCGGCATTTGCCGGAGTTGTCCAGAAGGAATTGGGCCAATTTTTCACGATCGCGGATCGCCAGAACTTCTTCGGCGAAAATAAATTCTTCAGACAGAACCCATTCGGGCATACGCTGCGCGGCGACTTCACGGGCGTAACGGTCAAGTTCCGCGGGCTCGAACACATCCGCCTGCTGAAGATAACCCATCAGGTCTTTGCGCTGTGCCGGCGGTAAATTGAGCGCCGACAAATCTTCCGCGAAACGATCGAAGTTTCCCCGAAATGCCTTCGGGTCGTGATTGCTGTCACGGGTCGCCAGGAAAAGCCGGATAACCAGCCCCATTCCCCGCACGTAAGGAAGCGGATGTTTCGCCGCCTCGTCCTGATATTCCGCCAGTTCGGCCGCCGAGAATTTCACGCCGGGGAAAACGTATGGCTCACGTTCCATGCACCAATTCGGAGAGAGCCAGGGAGAAATCCACGCTTCGGGAGACTGCTTCTTCTCGACCGGTCCCGGATGTTCCCGAAAAAATTCGGCGGAACATTTCAAAAACGCGAGACGGTTTTCCAGCAGCCCGGCTTTGAACCGTTCCTGATCATAATAGAGGCAAAAATTGTTCGTGCAGGAGATTACCGTGACCCGGCGCTCGAACTTCGCAAAGGGAGATCCCCATTGCGGCTCCCCCTGCATCCGCTCCACCATGGTATGGTAAGCCGGACGAAACCGATCGCAAAGCGCCGCAAGACGGCGCCGCTCTTCGGGAACGGCTTTCTCCCAGGCCTGCCGGAGATTGCCGGAATCCAGCAACCAGAAAAAACGAAAGCCGGACCGCGAATCAAGCCCCCCCGGATTGGCTTGTAACTCAAATCCGAGCATCGGCTCCAGTATGGCGAGGCAATCGGCCAGCGAACTGCCATTTCTGAGCGTCTTGAACAGAACGAAACAGCGTTCCGCCCGATACCGCGGCTCATCGGAAACGATTGCAATGGCGGCGTCGAGTTTGGCAAGAATCACGTCGCGCGTGTCGGCCCGCAGCGGAATCGCTTTCGCCTCGTTGAAAAAACACTCCGCCTCGGCCTGGCGCGGCTCCGGCGTTTTCGCCTCCTCCGCGGGCAGCGCGGCGAAAATCAGCCCGGCGCAGATTCCGGCGAGGACGGCGCGGCGCTTCATGACCCCTCCGCCGTTCCGTAGTAGGCTTTGCCGTTGCATTTCCGCACCGGAACCACGGTGTGGATGGCGCGCCCTTCGTAGTTGATTTCGAGGTCGATCACCAGCGTCCCGGCGTCGCAGCGCGACACCACCACCGTGCCGGTCGCCAGCTCCGAGTCGAGCCGGATCGAATCGTCGTCGGAACACGCCAGCGAAAGCCGCCAGCTCTTGCCCCCCTCCCCGGCAAGGTCGATATCGACCCAGTTCAGCCGCCCGGATTCGCCGTCGCGTTCTCCGGTCACCAGTTCGTCTCCGAAGAAGAAGACCGCCGCCCGGGTGCCGAAAAGCCGCACCGACTCCTTGAGCCGGACGCACCGGTCGCCGACGCGGCAACTGCGCGACGCTTCCGTGTGCGGCAAGACCAGGAGCGCCGTCCCCCCCAGCACCACGAACAGCGCCGCCGCCCATGCCACCCAGTGGAGCCGCCGCCCCGCCGGAAGCGCGTGAACCTTGCGGAAAAACCCGTCGGCGAACTCTTCGCCGGTTTTCGCAAAGACCGGCCGGGAATTCCGCTTCTTTTCCAGAAGCTCTTCCAGTCTGTCGTTATTCATGTTCCATTCTCCCCAGAATCTCTTTCAGGAGCTGCTTCGCCTTGTGCACCCGCTGGTACAGCGTATTGGGCGAACACTCCAGCTCGCGGGCGGCGCTTTCGCCGTCCAGGTCGCTCAATACCGCGATGTGGATCGTGTCGCGGTAGAGCGGCGGCAATGCCGCGACGGCTCGGTCGAGCTGCTCCATCGCGGAGTTGCTCTCATTCTCCTCCGGCTCGTAACCTTCGAGCTTCTTCCGCTCGCGCACCCGCCGCCGCAGCAGATCGTAGCTCTCGGTCACCACGATGCGCGACACCCAGCCGGAGAGCGCGGCGCAATCGCTCCGGAACGAGCCGCGCCGGTTCCACGCTTTGACCAGCGCGGCCTGGACCGCGTCGTCGGCGTCGGCGGGCGAATTCACGATCCCGACCGAAATGGCGCGGTAAAGCCCGAGCTTGTTCCGGATCAGCTCCGCGAAGATGGGTTCAAATTGTCCGTCCCGATCGTCCAAGACAACGCTCCGTAAATTTTATTTTCACAAAAAAGACGCGGCCGGAGCCGCGTTTCTTAGCAGATTCGATTATTATCGGGAGAAAAATCAGCAAAGCTGGGGTGCGGTCTCCTGAACCATCGAGCAGCTCGAGTTGAGTTCCCCGTCGCGGCGGTCAAAGCTGGCGGTCAGCAGCCCGGCGGGGGTTTGCAGCCGGTAGACGCCGAATTCGAGCGGCCCCGGCTGCGGGTCGAACGCGAATTCCTTCCAGCCCGGCGCGGTCGGCACAAGGCCGAACAGGCGGCGCGGAATCACGTTGCCCGGCGCGCTCCCCCACGGATGCGCGAAGCTCATGTTCGGCTTCTGCGCCGGGTTCCACGCCTCGGTCGCCACCGTCGCCCCCTGCCGGATCATGCCGAGCCAACTGAATTCGGAGTCGGCAGTCATCAGCTCGACCGCCCGGTCGGCGCGGCGCACCCGGAAGAGCGCGTCGAGGTAAAACTGCGCGCCGTAGACGCTGCACTTCATCCCGGCCCGGTCGATGAAGTCGGCCGCCGGCATCTCTTTTTCGGCATCAACCAAGCCGAAGGCGAGCGCGAACATGTTGGTGTGGAATCCGGCGTGGCGGCTCTTCGAGTTGTCCACGAAAAGCCCCTGCTCCGGGTCGAAGAGCCGGGCGTTGAACGCCGTCTTCACCTGTCCGGCCAGCGCGGCGAATTCGGCGGCGTCGCCGGTTTTGCCGAGGGATCCGGCCAGTTTCGAGAGGCAATCGAGCGACCAGTGGACAAAGGCGTTCGGCACCGCGTTGTCCGGCCCGAACTCGTAGTTGTCGCGGCACGACTGCGGCCAATCGACGATCACCCGCATCGGGAACTCCGGAACCAGCCCGTCGCGCAGCAGTTTGTGAAAGCTGCACTCGGCGACCAGCCGCGGATAAACCGTCTCCAGCAGCACCCGGTCCCCCGTGTGCATGAAATACTCGTAGACCACCGGCGCCATGAAGAGCCGCCATTCGCACGGCCAGGTGTAGTGGTTCATCTGGTAAAGGATGGTGCGGCGAGCGACGCGGACGCGGGATTCGACGGCGAAGTGGGTCAGCATATTGATGTAGGCGTCGGCCTCATAGGCCATGCGTTCGCGGCTCGGGCAGTCGATGTAGATGTCGAGCGTGGTGTACTTGACCGAGTTGCGGCAGAGATTCCACACCTGTTCGAGCCGGGGGTCGGCGCATTGAAAGGCGGAATCCTTTTCCTCAAACGGCGAATTCAGCGCCAGCGCGGCGATGGAGCCGGTCTTGAGCTTGTCCGGGTAGCCGACCAGTTCGGCGTAGCGGAACGAGCGAAGCCCGAAGTGACGCAGCCGCGCTCCGTCTTCCGGATAATTCCACCCCTCCTGGTAACAGTTCCCGGTGCGCATCTGGAAGCGGACGCCGCCGTAGGGCAGCAGCTCCTCGCCGAGCCGGATCTCCACCAGCCCCGCCTTGTGGCAGGTAAGTTCGAGCGAACCGACCACATTGCGGCCGAAATCAACAACGACGCGGCCGTCCGGCAAGCGTTCGATTTTGACCGGTTCGACCCGGGTCTCCTGATAGGCCGGAATCAGGGCGGGTTCGAGCTGGTACGCCTGCTCGTCGGCGAAGCAGTTCGCCATCCCCCAGTTGGCGTCGTCGAATTCCGGCGAAAGCCAGCCGTAGGGGAAGAGTTCGCCGTCGATGTTCTCGGGCTGTTCGCCGGGTCCGGGGCTCCCCTTGGGGAACGAGAGCGCGGGCTTGCGGCGGCAGGAGTGGGGGTAGATGTAATCGGCCGGGAGGACCTTCCAGTCCGGCCCGGTGACGAATTCGGCGTGCGAACCGTCGGTGTAATCGACCCGCACCGAAAGGGCGAAGCCGTACTTCTCCCCGCGCGAAAGCACGCCGAGCACATTGGTCCCCTCATGAAGGACGCCGGTCAGGTTGAAATGCGTTTCGACGGCGCGTTCGCTCGAAACCGGCCGGGCGGGACCGGCTCCGACGTGCCTGCCGTCGGCGAACAACCGGTATTTGAGGAAGCTCCCGGCGAGGAGCCAATTGTGCTCCATGCCGGGGACCTCCATCCACGACGGATAAGCGTAACTGTGCGGATCGGCAATGACGGAGGCAACCGCGCCCGCCACCGGCCTGTCGAGAACCAATACCTTCCGGCAGAACACATTGCCGGGCCCCCCGATGAAATGCATATCGAACCCCTTTCGGTCAACGTTCCGTGATTCGGCGTTAACCTACATCCGAACCGTCCCATTTTCCAGTACCGGGACCGGAAACCAGAACGGATTTTTTCCGATTTCCCGGCACCCGTGTCCGAGAATGCGGACCTGTTTAAAATTTTTAATAGCGTTTTTATTCTCATCCCTATTGCTTTTCGTGTTGCGACAACCCATAATTATAGAAGTTTAAAACCTTTTAAAAAGCAAAAGAGCATCATGCGGGTTACTTTGAGTCGAATTTCAAAAGAGACCGGAATCAGCATTGCGGCGATTTCACAGGTTCTTAACAATCATCCCAATTCCAAGTTTTTGAAGACAGAGACTCGGGACAAGATATTGAGAACCGTTCGCGAAATGGGATACCATCGCAACGAAAACGCCGCGTTAACCCGTACCGGCGTCTGCAAGACCGTTGCGTTCGTCTCGGAATTCAACCCCGGTTTTCAGTACAGCTGCGACGGAGCGATCATCTCCGGGCTGCTGCTCGCCGCCGGACGGGAGGGGTTCAACATCAAGGTGTTCGAATTCGGAAACTTCGAAAATTGCTGCGACGAGATCCTTCGTTACGGCATCGTGCATGTGATCTGTTTCGCCCATCAGTATCACAATCAGCAGAAGGTGGGTGAATTCTGCCACCGGAACCGCCTGAAGCTTTGTTTCCTCCAAGGGGGCCACTATGAAAATTATCCGCTCGTCTACAGCGACGACCGTTCCGCCGTTCGTAACGCAATGCTCTATCTGCATGAGAAGGGGCATCGGCGCATCGGGTTGATCAATCCGCAGGACGACAGGAGCTTTTCCATCGAACGCCGCCGGGGGTATATCGATGCGCTGCGTCGCCTGGAACTGCCTTACGACCGCCGTTACCTCTCCCGGCGCCGGGACCCGGCCGAACATCAGGCGGACATCCGCGCCATGCTCGAACTGCCGCAGGCGGAGCGTCCGACCGCGTTTGTCTGCGCCGACGACTTTCGCGCCATGCGGGTGGAGAACGAGGCGCTTCGACTCGGTATCGCGATCCCCGGTCAATGCGCCGTTATCGGCTTCGGCAACACGATTTCCGAAGCACTGCCGACCCCGGTCAGTTCGATCGAACAACAGTTCCGTGAAATCGGCATACTGGGCTTCAACGTCCTGATCGGGACAATCAGCGAACAGGAGGAACAATATAAAGTCGGCAAAGGGATTTTTTTGATCCCGACGATCTTTATCGAACGCGAATCAACCAAAACGGATTTCGGAGGGAAACCATGAATTCAGCCAGAAGAACTTTTACATTGATCGAATTACTGGTGGTAATTGCAATCATTGCCATTCTCGCTTCCATGCTGCTGCCGGCCCTGACGAAAGCACGGGAACGGGCGAAGAGCAGCAATTGCGTCACCAATTTGAAACAAAATTACATGGCGCTCAGTCTTTACGCCAATGATTATGTATATTATCCGGTCGCCAAAGGCCCCGACGCGGAAAACAACGACTTTAACAAAGGCCTCTGGTATATGAAACTGCTCCCGTACCTGGGGCTAAACAACGCGCTCAACAGTTGGGCGGCGGCGATCCAAGCGCGAACTTACGGAACACTGCGCTGTCCGAGTCTTGTTGATATCCGTTCAGATACATTGTCATACGGAATGAACGGCTTCCGAAATTACAAAGATCTCGGGTTTACCGGAATCATCTCACGCTCCACGGGAAACACAAACACATCGCATTACACCCGACCGGATTCCAGGTTCACCAACCCGAAATATTCGCCCGCTTGCGCTGTTCTGCTCGGCGAGGTCAACGCGCTGTTGAGCAACGGCACCAGCAACGCGGAAATCGAAAACGGCACATATTTTGCCGACAAGTACAATCCAGCCCAATATACCAGTTCGCTTCGTCATCTCAATCGGAAAAACGTACTTTTCTTCAACGGCACCGTCTCTCCGCTGGGGATTCCGAAATTATCCAATGACTTGGATTATCTGCCCTATAAACTCTATTATGAACACCGCTAAGGGAAAGGCCCGGCAAGAAGAATGAAGCGATTTTTTATATTGGTTTTGCTGTTGACGGTTTCCGCCGCATGGAGCGCTCCCGTCTGGAACTTCGACAACCTGTCGCATTTTGCGGAAGTCGGCGCAACCGACTCCACCTCCAGGCTATCGATGCTCCCCTGGAAGGAAGGCGGTCCGGAGAAGCTCGCCTGTACAATGACGGCGGGAGACAGGCCGGGAGCCATCCAGATTTTATACAAATGGGACGCCGCCCGGCATCAACCGCTGCCGCAGGCGCCGTTTCAGCTGCAACTGGTTCTTCGTCATACCGTACCCTCTCCGATTTTCCGTCTGCCGATACGGATCTGCGATCTGCAGGGCGAAGTATTCCAATTCCTTCCGGCCAGACAGTTCGAAGGGAAGGCCGGGGAGTTGACGCTCGTCTATGAGATTCGGGAGGATTCCTTTCAGACCAGTTGGGGGAACCATGTCAACCGCAAACTCGACTATCCATGCTACTTCGCCGGCATAGCCATTGACCGCGACGCAAAAGCAGCTCGCGAAGTTGTGATTTTCAATGAACTTTCAGTGCGGAATCCCGGGGCCCCTTCGATTCTATCGCGGCTGCCCATGCTGGTTTTCGACCCGGATGCGAACCGTATTTCGGCCGCGTTTGCGGACGGAGAAGGCCGGGCGGAACTGTCGGGCGACGGACTCAGAATTACGGGTGACGCATCCGCCGTCACCATCTCGCCGGAAAACTGGCGCGAAGTGGTCCTTCCCGCTCCTGAGGCAATCCGGGTTGTGCTGAAAAGCGATGGCGGCGACGGGCGGATCACGATTTGCCGCCGGGATGGCACGGAAGTTTCCGCAGCATGGAGCGGCGCCGGAGAAAAACAACTGGAAATTCCGTTCCCCAAAGTAAAAAATCCGGAAGGAATCTTTCAGAACTTCCGCATCTCTTTCTCCGAAAAGCGCTCTTTCGGCCTTACCATCACCGGAATGGAACTGGTCACCCGCCGAACTCCCGCCGGGAGCTTGGAGTGTGATGTGGAAACCGGCAATCCGCTCCGCGTGCTGAAAACGGGCGAGGAGAAAAAACTGGATCTCGTCTTTCGGAATCCATCGGAAGCCTCGCTCTCCTGGCGGGTAAAGGTCGAATTCCGCGACTTTTACGGCACCGGATTCGATCTTGACGAACCCCTTTCGCTTGCACCGGGCGAAAAGAAGATCCTGCCGGTCGGACGGCAGCTCACGAGCCGTGGAATCTGGAATCTCCGCTTTCTTGTGACCGGCGCGGACGGCGGAACCAACGAAATCTGCCGCTCTTTCGCTTACATGGCGGATCGCGCCGCCGGAAATATGGAATCCCGGCGGGATGGATTTCTCTTCGGGATCTGCGATCACCCGCTTTCCTTTTCCCGCCGGGACTACCGGCAAATGCTCAATGCGCTGACGCTGGCCGGAGCCGAACTGTTCCGTACCGATGTGTACTGGGACTCGCTCCAACCGGAACCGGGGGTCTGGAATTTCGCCAAACTCGATCCGATCGTCGACGACCTGCGGGCACGCAACATCGAACTCAACCTCATCATTCATCCGGTTCCCCGCTGGGCAGCGCCGCCGGAACGGCGCGACAAGGGATATTGGGTCTGGAGTCGCAGCCGCCCCATGCCGGGCCTCTACGAGAACGCCTGTTTCGAAATGGCGAAGCGCTACCGGAACAAAGTGCGCGATTGGGAAATCTGGAACGAGGTCGATCTGATCTCCAAAGACACCATCGACGCCGCCGACTACCTCGAAGTGCTGAAAGAGGGGTTCCGCGGCATCCGCAGGGGGGATTCCGATGCACGGATTATGACCTGCGGCTTTGCCGGCGGCAGCAACCCCGCAGCACAGAAAGGCCTTCAGGAGACGGTCCTGAAGGATGGACGCGGTTTTTACGATATCCACGCGTTCCATCAGCATGGCGGATTTGCCGAATTCGCCTCGGTCATCGACAACCGGCTACTGCCGATGCGCAAAAGACTCGGCGTGACCGCGCCCTGGTTTGCTAACGAAAGCGCCCTCACCTCGGTCGGCGGCACGGAACGAGTTCAAGCGATCGCTCTCTTCAAGCGGATTCTGTTCGCATGGTCGCGGGGATCGGTCTCCTACATCTGGTACAATTTGATCAATTCCGGCTTCGACCCGTTCAACGGCGAACACAATTACGGGCTTTTCACCTACGATTTCCACCCCAAGGCGGCATTCTCCGCTTATGCGGAACTTTCGCGGCTCTATTCCGGGTTGAAGTTCGACCGACAGCTTGACACACGGCCGGGGCAGTATCTGTTTCAGTTCTCAGGAAAGAATCGGATCGTTCTCGGCGGATGGAATGAAGCCGCCAATGTACCGACAGTTCCATTGCTGTTCAAAACCGATGCGACAAAGGCGCTCGCCGTCGATTTGATGGGAAATCGGACTCCGGTTCCGATCTGGAACAACCGGGCCCTTTTCGCCGTCGGCGCTCTTCCCGGCAGTCTGCTGCTGGAAGGAGCCTCCTACGCAGAGGAATCCGGAGCGCTGCTGTCGGTTGAAATGCCCGGCGCACTGGTTCCCGGGGGAAAATACACCTTGTACGTATCGATCGAAAATCCGTTTGACGCCAAGGTGAAACAGGAACTGGATTTCCACTGCCCGCCGGGTATCCGCATGGATCACCCGAAACATATGCAGATGCTCGAACCGGAACGGGCCGTCAAGGTTCCGTTCGAAATCGAAGTCTCCGGACAATTCAGCACGGCCGCGGAGATCAAACTCGATTACCGGATTCAGGAGCTGACCGGTACCCTCTACGTACCGCTTTATCCGGCAACGACAATCCCGCCCGGAAAGATGGAGACACGCCCGGCCGATCTCAAGATTTCCGGAGCGGAACATGTTTACAATCTCTATCAGGCCGATCCCCGCAACGAGCAGCGCAATTGGAAGGGCCCCGAAGACCTTTCCGCCCAAATCTGGCTTGCGAATGAAAACAATGAATTCCGTATCCGGGCCGAAGTGACAGATGACAAACATGTCCAGCCTTATACCGGACATGCCGTTTATCAGGGCGACGGCGTTCAGGCGGCGTTCCAGCTCCCCGATCAGACCGGCCTCTGGGAAATCGGGTTTTCGCGGCTTGACGACGGTTCCCCGCAAGTTTTCGTGTGGGTGACGCCAAGCGGATTCGAGGCGGAAAAGGCCGCCGCCGCCATTCAGCTCACGACCGACCGGGTTGAAAACAAAACGATTTATGAAGCCAGAATTCCGTTCGGAGCGATCGGGCTGACCCCGGCAATGTCAAAACAAGGGTTCCGGGCTAATTTTATTGTCAATGAAAACGACGGAAAAGGACGGGACGGCTGGATCTTCCTAGCACCGGGAATGGGTATCGATAAAAATCCCGATCGGTTTCCGTTTTTCGTCTTTCCCGAAACCGCTCGCTAACCTGAATTACTCATAAAAAGTAAAAATATACTCAACAAACAAGTGATTGGCAATACCGCAGGCGTACCTTCCAGGCACGTTTAGGATATTGACAATCACTTTACGTTGAGCATATTGCAGCAGATCGCACTTGGTTTATGAATCATTCAAGCCAAGGGGCCGTACAACAATATTCATATTTGCGCAATTTCAGCGGAGGGTCAGCACCACTTTGCCGATGTTTTCGGCACGGCGGAGGACGTTGTGCGCCTGTTCCGCTTCCGCGATCGGGAAGACCGCGTGGATGTTGGTGATGAGCTTATGCGCCGTGAAGAGCGGCCACAGCTTCTCCTGGAGCGCCTGGAGGATCTTCGTTTTTTCCTCCGGGGTGCGGCTGCGCAATGTGCTGCCGATCAGCCGGATGCGTTTGCGCCAGACGGTTTCAAGGTTGATGGTCGTCTCAGGACCGCCCATGGTGGCGATCATGATCCAGCGGCCGCCGAACACCATGTTGCGGAAGCATTCGCCCATCTGTTTGCCGCCGATGCAGTCCAGCGCCACCGTCGGCGGGTGCGCTTCGATCACCGGGCGCACGTCCTCGGTCCGGTAGTCCAGCACGTAGTCGGCTCCCAGACTGCGGACGAACTTCGCCTTCTCCGGCGAATCGATCGTGGTGATCACTTCGGCCCCCATCTGCTTGGCGAACTGGATCGCCGCCAACCCCACGCCGCTGGCACCCGCCTGCATATAGAAGACGTCGCCCGGCTTCATGCCGCCCGCCTCCATCTGCAAATTGAGGTAGACCGTGCTCCACACCTCCGGCAGCGACGCGGCTTCGATCATCGAAAGTCCTTCGGGAATCGGAATCACCATCCCGGCGGGCGCAGTAACGAACTCGGAATAGCCGCCGCCGCCGAGCAGCGCGCAGACTTTGTCGCCCGCTTTGACCGCGGCGTCGGCGGGAGCCTCCAGCACTTCGCCGGAGACTTCGAGCCCGCACCACTGCGGCCAGCCCTCGGGAGAGGCGTAGCAGCCATCTTTCTGCATCAAATCGGCGCGGTTGACCGCCGCGGCATGGACTTTAATCAGCACTTCGTCGGCCTTCCGCACCGGATCGGCCACTTTGCGCCATTCGAAATTCAATTTTTCATCAAGAATCATTGCGTACATGAAATTCACTCCTTTTCAATGTAGACCGCGCCGCCGCAGGCGCGGCCGCCGTCGATCAGATGGTTGCTGCCGGTGATGAACGCGGCTTTGTCGGAACAGAGGTAGAGAATCAAATTCACCACCTCGATCGGCTCGGCGGCGCGCTTGAGCAGCGTCGCCATATTCGCCATTCCCGGACGGGTCAGCACCGGGCCGGGCGAAACGCAGCAGGCCCGAATGTTGTACGGCGCGCCGTGAAGCGCCAGCGATTTGGTGAGGCCGATCATACCCGCCTTGGCGGCGCCGTAAACGACACCTCCGCCGGTTACGCCGTCGATCGAACCGAGGTTGATGATGACGCCGCCATTCTGGGCGGCCATCGTGTTGAACACCGCGCGGCAAAACCAGATCGGACCCTTGAAATTAACGTCCATCCCCCAGTCGAGCACTTCGATCGGAAGGTCCTTGAACGATTCGGAGCGGTTGAAGATCCGCCCGCAGTAGCCGCCCGCGCAGTTGATGAGGATGTCGATCCGGCCATACTTTCCGACCGTGAACTTCGCGGCGGCCTCCACTTCGGCGTAGACGCGGACGTCGGTTTTGACGAACGACGCCTCGCCGCCCTTTTTGACGATCTCCGCCGTGCATACGGCGAGGCGTTCGGCGTTCACGTCGCAGAGCACGACTTTCGCGCCCTCTTCGGCGAGCTTCTGCGCACACAACAGGCCCATCCCCGAGGCAGCCCCGGTGACGATGGCGACTTTCCCTGAAAATTCCATTGCAATTCCTCCTAACGGTTCCAGGATGCGTTTTTGGGGCCGACGACGCGGCCGCCGTCCACCAGATAGTTGACTCCGGTGATGAAATCGCCGTCGGGCGAAGCGAGATAGGCGATCATCGAAGCGATGTCTTCCGGCACGCCGCCGCGCCCGAGCCAGGT